>Ga0247734_1001017_pt1 | contig 22463 bp, 23 predicted proteins | sample UWRJL103311B2_FD_180933 | JGI IMG/M metagenome (GOLD analysis project Ga0247734, IMG submission 180933) | Plant litter microbial communities from Arlington Agricultural Research Station in Wisconsin, United States - UWRJ-L103-311B-2 | ecosystem: Environmental > Terrestrial > Plant litter >... | reverse complement strand
AGTTGGAAAGTAGACCTCTAACTCGGGTCATGCCGCGAGATCCTGTTTTCGTATGCAATGCGGTTGGGTTTTAATATATGCCATGCTGTTGGGTTTTGAGCTCCCAATCAAGAAACCCACCCAAAAATTGTGGCCTGGGCAGATCTCAGCTCGTATGCACTTGGCCGTCCGGCAGTTAGACTTGGGTTTGGTGTTCAATCCAGCTTCGCGCTTACATTCAATGTAAAGAACGGACCAATGGCTTCCCCGCCACCACTTCTGTATCGGACATAGTACAAACAGTCTTTTCACACCTCGGTTTTCAGGTCTTACGACATCTCGTCTTGTCATTATTTTCGCGCACAGCTTATATATTTTCTTTCATATATGTTCCGATTTGCTTGAGTATCCGTATCCCCTCGACCGGTTACACTTGACCACACTTGTAGCAGATATAGCAGGGATTGATATGACCTTTGTGTAACCTGCCAGTTTGCGCTACTCGGCTATCTTTATATAGCTAGCACACCGCACATGGCACACTACACTATCCATCCCATCGCATTGCCCCTCATGTACACAGCGCCAAAGCCACATGTGGTTCTCCGTGGTTCCTGCATTACATTTTATTTGCAAGGGTTCATCTGTGCGATCCCATCACTTCGTGGGCCGGGCCGGCTCTCTAACCATTAGCAAGCACCACTCGAGCCACTCTTAGCCTTGAATCGACCACCCAGTGGAGAAGGTAGTAATGTGGTGGGATCAGATGGTGATGTGTTGATAAGGAGCAACCTGGTGTGAGAACCTGGTTATATACACCCCCAGACTTGGTCCTGCTTTCCAACATCCCCCTCCAACAGGCGGACACTGATAGCAACCCTAGCCGAGCCGCTTTAAAACGCCAATTCTCGCCCACGCCTTTCAGCTTCACGCTTGCTACGTTCCATTCGCAGTTCGCCGAGATCATTGTTTCTCCAAAATTCCTGTACTATGGCTAGCATCCCCTCTGAGAAATCCCCAAAGCCCGGTCTTAACATTTACGGGTGTGCATCCGTCAATCCAGTCAAGCTGAATATCGCGGCAGAGGAGCTTGGGTGTGTTTCCATGTACATCGAGTCATTTAGATGCGTTGCTAATCTCCAATAGTATTCCGTACAACTATGTGAACTTGGAAATGACTTCCGGGGACATGAAGTCGGAGTGGTACACAGCGATCAACCCAAACGGCCGAGTGCCTGCTATTGTGCACATCAAAGAGGATGGAACTTCTGTGACTGTTTTCGAAAGCGCGGCCTGCTTGCTCTATATTGCCAGCGAGTTTGACAAGGATCACAAATTTTCTTATCCCATCGGTACACCAGAGTACTGGATACAGTTATCTTGGGTGAGAAACACTTTGAGTAGAACTCTTGAAGATTTGTCTAATATCTTCCCCATAGCTGTCGTGGCAAGTCGCTGGTTATGGCCCAATGGTCGGCCAAGCAGTCTACTTCAACCGGTATGCGGTTGAGCCGGTACCCTATGCGTCTCTGCGTTACACGTCCGAATGCAGACGACTCAACCATGTGCTAAACAAGCAGCTGGTAAGTAATACATTGAAATTTCGAGAGAAAATCATTCCAAAACTTGAGCTAATCTTGGAAAAACCACAGTCCACTTCTCCCTTCGTCGCCGGGGATCGCATGACAATTGCTGATTTCGCTATCTTCATATTCTCCCATTCTTCCTTGTGGGCTGGTATTGATATTAACGAATATCCTCATCTCAAGACGTGGCATGACAGCTTGGCGCAGCGACCAGCCTTCCAGAAGGCATTGCAGATCCCTGTGCCTTATCAATTCAGTGAAGAAGCAGTAACGAACCCCGACGCGCAAGATTTCTACAAGACGCTTCGCAAATATGGTGGTCAATTTATCAAAGCGGCGACGGATCAGTGGCAGGGTGAAGTTGTGCCTGTGCCCTCTGACCATGCCAACTACTAGGGTTTTGACACTATGTTTTAGTTACTTAGGTACATTGTAGCTATTTGGAATACTCCATAGCAAGCTGAAATTCTACTTGGATTATGGAGTGCTCTTGTCACTTAATCGCGCATGAGATATTAAGGCAAGTCATGGAAGGGAGGAAGACTTCAATACCGGCCATGAGCAGCCGGTCAAATCAAAGCTTGACATCTTGCGAGCGGCTAAAACAGTATTCTCTCCGTTGCTAGCCATAACACGGAGGACTACCCTATCATGAAAGCTCCAAAATCCAACGTAAGCGTCTTCGCACAAACCACAGGTTTCGAGACGCCAGTGTGGCTCGCATCTAAGGCTCAATAAAGTCAAGGGGTCTGGGGGAACCAATGTTGGGCTTCTGGGAAAATTTGGATAATTAGATGATGCCAGGGGTGGCTAGGGGGTAGTATTCCTTTGACCTAGTCTGAAATCATATGATTCACTCCCTGTCTGGCACTGGCTTAGTGCAACTGGTGTACTCCTGGTGGGATGCCAGTAGATACTGAACTAACTAAAGTGAGATTTCCAGGCATCACACTGAACTGTGGCTTTATACGCCCCGTCGTGCACTCTGAATTACACTATTGAGAACATTGGATAGAATCTCCAATAGTATATCAGAAAGTAGTCTGGATTGCAGAAGAATGTCTACCCTATTTGATGGATACTGTTCGCCAGAATATCTACTCGCGGAGAGTGAACAACACCTTCGAAGGAGATTTCTTGAAAATTCGCTTGATAATAAGACAAGTGTCAACAACTCTACCGCTGGCATGGATTTAAAAATGACGATGGAAAGCATATGGTTTACCTAAATACATGAATTTTTGTGTTATCTTATCTGGAACGAGACCAGAGCACGCAATGCCATGTTGCTGTCGGAAAATCGGACTCCACTTGTCTAGAAAATGGGAAGCGAAACCTATTATACATTTGGAAATCCCAACTGATGATCTTTCACACTATGTGCGGTTTAAAGAATCTCTCTGAGTTCTGAGGAGTGGTGTAATAAGAACGACCGAAAGTTGTTAAACGGGTTTGAAATTCCTTTCTCAGATGAGGGTGGCACTTTTTTTCATTTATGGATTATGGATGGAGGACCTGCGGGCATGCTTTGGGGTGGGAACAAGGTAGCAAGTATAACATACGCACGCTACTCCAATAAAGTTCTGTCTAGCTGACATTCTGAAAGAGCTTAGTAGCAAAGAGGTCCTATTTCTTGTCAGACAGAACAAGAATTCTGGGTGGATACCTCCACCGCCAAACAAACTAGCGTAACGCGGTGAGATCAAATATTCTATATTAATTCCTAGAACAAACTAAGAGATTTTCCAACAGTAATAGCATCTTACACCCTGAGGCAGATCGCAGCCGCATCGTTATTGTGAACCATCTTAGACAAGCTACTAAAGAGTCGTTATTTCTCTTGATTCTCCTACTGATAGCACATTGCTTGACTTAAAATGAACTACCGCGCATTCAAAGCCACTGATCCCGATGCTGCAAAAGTCTTCTCATATGACCTCTTTTGGGGTAAGAGATCAATTAGTTATGTTACTCACGAGTTAAAGTGGAATTGTCAGAAGTAATAATGATTCCTTCGCGGGTTTTAATACATCTGTGGCACTGAATGGCAAAATTGACCGACAATGAGAAATAGAAAGAATAACTACCCTGTCTTTCTCAGTGGAATTGTAAGAGAGAATGCTCAGTCGAACATACGAAGTCTGACAACCCATAAGAACTCTTCTCTGCACGTGAATTCTAACGTAACCAGGTTAACCATGCCGACCATATTCAAACGCCATAATTTGCGGATTAGCCTGTGAACAATGTACGTTAGTCACATCTTTTCACTTCTGGACGCGGTGTAACATTCTCCAAACCAAACTTCCTTGTGAGTGAGTGCCCCTAAGAGCCTTTGTTCTAGTAGCTCAATTGAAGGGAAAGTTATCCAAACTTGAATCTACATACCGCGACAAATTGCGCCCTACCTTCCAAAGCAGGATCGGCTACGGACTCGCGGAGTTTTGCGAACCGTAGACTATCAAAACTTTCGGGCTCAGGGTAAAAGTTCGAGCTCATGTCGATGGCCTGACCCCTTGCTGTATCTTCTTTGTCTTGTAGACCTCCACTCGACTCCAGGAACGCAATTCAAATATAGATGATTCGGATCCACAGTGTCGCAATGTGTCTTATTAGGAAGGTAGCAGACGAGATCGCCAGCATATGGCCAAGGAAAAGACAGGCAGCAGGAAGGCGCTTTGACGGTTGCCTACACCATATTGGTCTTGCGGGCGTTTCTCAGGTATCTTTATCAGTGCATACTGTTATATGTTGATGGGGGTGAGATTTTTCTAGGCGGGCACTTCCTTTTATGGATTCCAGTGCAATGTGGGCAGACAACCGGGTGTAAGTCCAAAGTGAACCGATACACGTACACACAGCGCTTGGAGCGAAATTTTAGTTGGGGACAGGCAGCCTTTCAAATAACCCTATCTCGAGATACTCATGGCTACAAGGTACTGTCTGCATAATTGACTGTGTACGAGATCATTACTATTCTGTTGGTAGAGGGTGCGGAGGACTCTACACTCTCTATATAAAGAAAATTTGCTAGTATTGTGTTGCGATGTATACCATGTACTGTACCAGCTAATTCATCAACCACTGCCACCAAGAATTCTACTCATATAATGGAAACTATAACCGACTTGTAAGGCTCCAAAAACAGGCTCCCTGTTCAAAATCCAGCTGACTTATTAGTGTGCTCACTCAGGGGCTCTGGGCTCAGCTCAGGGTAAAACAGCGACGGCTCAGTTTCGAAGACAGAAATGAACTCTGATAAAAAAAATTGTCGGCCGAGACTCTAGGGGAAGTATTACCTATCTGAATTATTGGGTATTTCATTCAATCACGTTCTGCGTAATAGTATATGATTGGCGGAATTACCGGGCACAAGTAAATCTGTCGGCAATCTAGCCTTTCTGGGAATCATTACTCCCCAAATCTCCCCAACCAATGCTAGCTACAAGACGAACTTAATTAGTTAAAGAATATGATATATAAAGGGATTTGAATGTACCACCACTGACTTACAACCCATATGTCTTTTTAGAACGTAGAAAGATTTGCTATACTCCAATATGGCGAATCCTACCAAACGAGTGGTGCTTATGGGATGCACGTATGCCATTGGTGGCTTGGTATATGGATATGATACAGGTAATGTACTCTCTTCATATACAAGATTATTATTTATCATGATCAGGACAAATTTCGGGGTTTCTTCAAATGGACAGTTTCAAGCGGTCATTCGGTGTTTTCAATCCCAGGACCAATACTTACAACTTCCCCACAACCAGGTCAGGATTAATCGTAGGCATGGTAAGAAACCCCCCTCTAATAAAAGGCTCCTAGTTGCTAATCAATGTTCTAGTTGAGCATTGGGAACCTCTTCGGAGCACTTGCAGCTGCTCCGATAGCAGATCGAATTGGGAGGAAGTTGCCAATTGCTTTAGCCTGTGGGATATACGCCGTTGGAGCAGCCGTCCAGATCACCAGCCACCACTGGTATCAACTTGTCATTGGGCGATGGACGGGTGGCTTAGGAATTGGAGCATTGTCAGTTTTGGTACCGCTGGCTACCAGCGAGACATCTCCAACCCACACGCGAGGTCTAGTTGTTTCGTAGGTCATATAATCTCTCCATTAACCCTTTCATATTTTAACTATCCGAAACTATAGTGCATTTCAGCTAGCAGTGACTTTTGGTATTCTCGTAGCCTCACTAATCAACGCTGGCACGGAGCATTTACAATCGGCTGCAGCCTGGAGGATACCAATGGCGGTCGATTTTTTGTGGGTTCTAATGCTACTAGTTGGGCTCCCTTTCTTGCCCGAAAGTCCCAAGTACATTTATGGCAAAGGGAAGCCGGAGAGGGCGAGGGCTGTCATGGCACGTTTGCTTGGTGTGGCAGATGAAGATCCCTCATTGAATCGAGAGCTGCAGCTGATGGCTGAAAAGTTAGGGGTTGAACGAGCTATCCAAGAAAAGCCATGGTGGCTAGTTTTTCGAAGCCGTGATGTTCGCAGCCGGACCATCCTCGCTACAGGTGTTCTAACCTTCCAGCAGCTTAGTGGTGCTAATTTCTTTTTCTACTATGGTACAACAATATTTATGGCAACGGGACTTTCAAACAGCTATATTACTCAGGTTATCCTCGGTGCTGTCAATTTTGCCTGCACTCTACCCGGCCTATATTTTGGGCAAAGACTTAGCCACCGGCGGTGTCTAATAATTGGGGCTTTGTGGATGTGTGTTTGCTTTGCAGTCTTCGCCTCTGTTGGCCACTTCAGCCTCAGCCGGGACCGCCCATATGAGACACCCAATTCAGGGCGAGCCTTGATTGCATTTGGAACACTTTTTATCGCCGCTTTTGCGAGCACCTGGGGTCCCATGTCTTGGGGAGATGCAGCTGTTCTCTGCCCTACCCATTGTAGGGCTACTTGCATGTCCGTAGCCACAGGAATCTATTGGATCTGGAACTTCTTACTTGCCTTTTTTACACCTATGATTACCGCTAAGATTGACTACCTGTATGGATATGTCTTCGCCAGTTGTTGCTTCCTGATGGCACTCATGGTTCATTTCTTTCTTATTGAATCCCAGGGGCGCACGCTAGAGGAGATTGATACGTTGTATCTTGACAGGCACGACCAATAGCGGAACACCGAATGATCTCTATTCAGACTTAATAATCATCGGGATGGAAGTCTACGGAAAGAAGAAATGGACCAGGGGAAACTTCAAGTAGATGAGATAATTGGTAGCAAGCAATGGAGAGGGGTTGATGATGAAGATGGAACTATATAATGCGGATGAAGAGTATATACAGAAATAGTATCGTTACCATCAAGATGAACAGTGGAGCGGTTAAAAAGTCAATTTAACGTCTGATTTGTTTTTTGGAATAGAACAATATTAAGAATAACAAGAAAACTGAAATAAGTAGCATGGCTCGAAAGTTCCAAAAGAAATATACATATATATGACAGGTATAAAAGATCAAATCCAAAGAGGTCAAACCACGTCTCCTTGATTGTGGTAATGATGTTATTCAATCATGGCCATTGCTTTCCCAACATTTCTTCAGTTCATCGATAAGATTGTTCACGGGCCACCCCGTTGGCTTGTGGAAATCGAGAAGCATAGCTACTAATGCTTCTTGTTGATGTTTTAGGGTTAGATAACGACCGCCTATAGGCAAAATAATATATTAGACCCGTACAGAATGATGTCGTGTCACGATGAAGTTACCTAAACACTTACAAAAGGATAGAGGACCAAAGGAATTTACTCGAGCTGTGACAGAATCATTTGTCAATGCAAGACCGCAGACTTGGAGTGCAAGTTCTTGCACCTGATCGCATCTAAGAGCTATATTATCTGAGGATGATCTTAAAGGAGGCGAACACAAAGTTAGAAGCATTTCGGTTATCGATGCATACTGCAAGGCACACACTAGATAATGCATTAGATAATTATTTGCTACAAGAGGCAAGGATAGATAACTGGCTTTATCTTACCATGCCATGGCCTGAGCATCCAATGAGCGGGAAACCCCATATCTGGAGAAGAGGCCTGGGAATATGGTTCAAATGTGGAGGGGAGATTCTTTCTCCAAAGTGCAAGATCTTCATAGAGGTTGTTCCACTCGGTAAACCGTTCGTTGGTCCACTCTGATGACTGAGTTTCACCATGTGGAATCTTGGTTGCGAAATAGAGATTCATCACGCATGCCAGGGTATAAGTGATAAGGTTTGCTCGCATGTCATCACCAACTTCAGGATTGTTGACCATGACTCGGAACTGTGGGAAGTAACTGCCAATTCGTACTGGTCGCCTGCACGCGAGACCAACCGTTATCTCTTCTCTGAGGTAGTTCCAGAACCCAGCTTGCGGGAGGCCCCACCTTGATAGGTCGAGGTTCATGGCGGTAGAGAACGAGTAAGCGCCGAGAAGGTGACACTGGGGGTTGAGCATACTCTCTATAATCCCACCCACCATCGGTTAGATTAATTCGCTTTCATTCCGACACATTCGTAACTTTATATATTGGCTTACCATTTAGAATCTCATACGAACGAAGCAAGCACGCTGCAGCTAGGTATTCTCCGGGTGACTCGGTAATGTTCGTCAGCGCCTCCAGTAGAGCTTCAACGCATGCAGCATGGAATGAAAACGCAATCTCGCCCAGTTTACCGGTCGTCTTGAACCAATGAATGCATGAAAACGCAATCATAGCCTGAAACAAGACTGGAACGTCAAGCGCGCTTGCAGGCACAACCGTGCCGAAGACACTGCGCGCGTCATTCAAATCATACCAGGGAGCCAGGTTATCGATATAATGTTTAAAAATATAGGCTATGTCAGAGTTTAACAGAGCAACTCGAGGGGCTGAGGATGCCAGTGCTGCTGCATCCGTGGACCGTTTATCTACATCAGCATGACTGTTTTCATAATTGACATGCCTTTTTTCTGACGTGGGTCTACCTGTAAGATATCAGCTTGTCGTCTATAGCAAGGATATATCGATTACAGTTCAGCTCCCAAGCGCTGGGCTGGTTCGTATGGATCACGAAACGAAAATCCGTTGTCGACCTCTGGCATGGTAGTTGAAGCTTGAGACAGCTTGAGCATACTGGTACTGCTCCGTCGCCTTTGAGAACAGAAATAAGCAATACATCTTGGACGGAGTAAGATAGGGGCTTGTGACTTACATTTGACCTTTCGGCACCGGCAGGTCTCACTATAATGATTTCATGACGTTAGCAGGATATCTTACTAACTTCACCGCCACCAGGGAGCGAAGCGTATCAAAATGATAATACCAGACTACAGCAGGACTTGTCAGCTCATCTTCTAAGATTATCGCAACGAAATATAGATCTACGCACTTTGGGGCCTCTTCCGAGCCATTCGTATATGGAGGAAAGCCTCCTTTCCGGCCTCAACGGAATGGTGAACGACGCTGGGCGCAGTGGCCACCTCAATACAAGATTCTTACAGACAAACTCGGCCGTCGGAATGAGAGTAGGCTATGCATTGCTTGTAATAGAAAGCTATATTCAAGTGGTTGTGATTATCAATAAGCTCTTTGTGCTTATCTTCTTTGGTGTAGGTAAAGAGTAATATCTTGTCATCATAAAATGACTAGCTACATCTGGTTAGATTACCGACTGTTTAGCGAGGCAGTCCCACTAATGTTATGTAACCTAGCCGAGCCTAGTCAGACTCGGTTAAGTGAAGATGGTTCACATGATCAATCGTATGGTCTTACTTTCTTACCTTGCTATACTTTCCTAACTCGATAGGTTTGCCAAACACGCGTTCGTGTAAGTCGCAGCCCACTCCGCTATATTCCTATATTATATTTACTAAATGTAGTGGGAGTCAACGTGACCTGCTACGGTCGAAAAGACTGGCATGGGGGTTTTCCATACGCAGAACTATATTAAAACTTAGGTTTTTTTTTAATGAAGATAGCAACTTTAACATTTATAATCAAGACAAAGGCATGTAGCTATGACTAAATATAAAGACAACTGTATACTTATAAACGTGCTTTTTGCTATATCTGAACCTTCTATTTGGGTGCATAGACGCCACAGGCCTTGTGTAAGGCAGAAATCAAGATGGTTATGGTGGTTGGTGTGTGGCTCTTACCGAACTATTGCCTCTGGCTACAATATCTGTAAGAGCATATATATTTGAAGAGTGGCCGCAATGTTGACTAAAATCAGACTGTTCACTTCAACGTTCTTCTTTCTAATTACTTTCATTCCTCAGGACTTTTCCCTCTATGCTCACTATTCTCTACACTGGCCGTTCCCAGGCCCCAAACGGTGCCCTAAGAGGCCTCCTCCAGGCATATGGACTAACTCAGATCATCGAATGGAACCAACAGACCAAGAACCTGAGCTCAATGGGACAAGCTGATATCCACCATGACTCGGATGGGGAGGTACTCATAATCAACGGGGTCTATGATATGTCTAGCATGGCGATCCGACGACTGACGTTAAATACGGTTCGCTTGCCTAGGGCTTTTATAGTCTGGGACGGCCCGTTGCAGCAAGAGCTAGTGGCAGCTCGTGTGCCCCTCCGCACTTTTCGGAATCTGTTACGCGGCAGGGGGGATCTCGATCTTATTGCTGCCGTTCGGGTGTTAGAACGGCAGGATAAGAAAATTGTGTCTGCGACATTTCAGCAATTCTCTTCCACCAGCTCAACACGTATCGGCGGCTCATTCTCCAAATCTGGAGTCCGCCAATACTATGGGAAGACGGCTACTGGTCGTGGTGCTAAGAAGCTGCTTGACGAGATACGTATGTACCAATCTCTACCTGACGATGAGCTGCGAAATCATTACCCAACACTGCTCTTCGCTTCACAGCGTGATGGTTCTGTCTCCATGGGAACCCAATACGAAGAATATCCCAACCTTCGCGACCTCTTGCTGAATCTACAGATTTCTCCTGCTGAGGCTGCCCACATCTTGAAAAAGGTCCTTGAGGTCGAATACTGCCAGGCCTTCCTCAAGTACAGACAACCAACACCACTAAATTATCTCCATGACTATCACTACCATCGAGTGTGGCGCCGTATCGCCATTTCCACTGAATTAGACCCCAATTTCGGGCCATTGGTTGCTGCCCCATGGCTGGAAATTAACGGCAAGCGGATACCTAACGTACCTGCTATGCTCTGGCGGTTAGAACAAGATGAAATGGTATCGCAACGACTTGATCCAGGAGGTGTCTCCCCCTTTATCCACGCAGATCTGCACTTGGAGAATATTTTGTGTGATACCGAGCAGGAGCGCTTCTGGCTGGTAGATCCGCGCGGATATCCCGCTTGTGATATCTACTATGACCTGGGCAAACTTGCGCACAGCTATAACAGCTGTTATGATCTACTTCACGAAGGTCGCCATGAGTCTACATATGCCGTGCAAGGCAACACGGCAATTATTGATTATCAATTTCTTACTCCTCAGCTCACGGAAATATATGCGGAGCTCAACTCTCGCATGCAATCTATTATCCATGAGTTGCTTCAAAAACATGGCGAAGGCAATGATGTAAACATTGACCTCCGTATTCGCTTCAATGAGGCAATGCATTTTTGCTCTGATATGCCCTTTCATATACACCCAGATGCGAAGCCATGTATCTCCATGCCTATCTACGCCATCGGTGCGAAGCTTCTAGCAGAGGTTCTAGATCTTCTAGGAATCAGCATGGATGAGTGTGTAGCTCAGCAGGATAGAGGTTTAAAGCGGCTGGCTGAAATGGGTACAACAACATGGCGTTTTGAAGGATAGAAGGATAGAAGGATAGAGATATAGCTATTTCGGTCATTCAACATGTCACTACGATGACACTAAACGTAATCAATTCGTCATTTAACATGACGTTTGGAAAGATAGACAAAAATAGAGATATAGATTAGACTAAGAAAATAAATAATTGTATAGATAATCTATTACTATTTCACTTATCACAATTCCAAGCTTTCTAAATTTACTCGATATAAGCCAGATAGTTGCATTCACGCTTACATCAAGTCCTAGAATAACACTTGCACCTCTTTTTTCGGTATAGAGAGAATTTAATGTCAGTGTGATTGATTGTATTTGTATATCCTATAAGTGCTACTCTAAAATGAGACTGCTTTGCTTTTGACACAAATCGCTTTAGCTAATGTCTCAATCGAACCGCTAGATAACAGCTCTAGTACTGGCAAATTTGCCTCGAACTCCCTTGTAATATAGTTCCGAACCTCAATGGCATTCAGCGAGTCAATATTATAGCTTGATAATGAGCGTGTAATATCCATGTCTTCGATCTCCAACATGAGCACTGTTGGTAATTTGTTCAACAACCCGTTAAAAACGACAGTTTGTGCCTCTTCTAGGGTCTTCGCCACCTTTAGTGCTGTATTAAAAGATATTGCCACTGGTTGGCCATTTTTATCAGATGTCTTGGCATCGTCAGCAGCAACACCCCGTTTCTTGTGGGTTGATTCCAGCATTTTTGTAAACGGACTTCAGGAGTGATTGTAACCATGGACATTAGCAAGAGAAAATCGGCAAAATGGCAATGGGCGATTTACCTTGTGCATCACCATTTGGCATCGTAATTCCAGGTATCTTGCCATCCTGAGTAATACCTCCAACCTTTGTTTCAGCTCAAAACGTGCACTGAAGCCGAACAACAGCTAGCTCGGTTGTGGCGTTTCTATAGTCTACAGTATTCCCACTGAGGAAGCGATTTGCTCAACCAGGACCGGATAAGTAAACGGAATCTGAATTGGAGATTTTGAGATCGACCGGAAGGGATCTAAGCGCAGCCCCAGCCGTTCCCGTGGACGCATATCGCCTCTCCCCACAATTCTATAATCTCGGGCCATCTAAAACAATGCTGGTAACACAACTGACTAAGTTAGGTTGCCCAAATCTGCCCAGCTCTACTTCGTTGTTTAGAGCTCCCGTTTCAATCAAGTTTAAGGTTGCCGTAGTCAAAGTCAGATGCGCGTCTCCTACTTAGACACCTCAGGTCTTGGAAAGCTCAAAGGTCAGTTTTGGTCCACTGGTGGATGCTGCGATCTCTCATATCGTCTGGTATGAATTTGGACCTGAGTTATTCCACCTCCGCTTCCTCTTCATCTTTATCCTCTTGAGGCACACTCAGCGCAGTACAATCCATACATCTCCCATAACAACCCAAAATCTTCTCCAAGAATATCGAGACGCTGCCATGCGATTTCTAGCATTGTGTGGGGCTCATGGGAGTGCAGATGTGAGATTGTTTGCGAAACGCTAAGTTAGGTGCAAGGCTGACATGAAGTAAGAAATTTGCTGGTCATCTTGGTATACTTACAACGATGTTATGAAATAATGTTGTAATACTAATGTCTGAAAAGCACCCTTGGTAAACGAACTCAGTTCGGACAATACTGCCGATATTTATTCCGTCCATGGAAACGTCGAGGCTTTTCCCCCCCACAAGGGTTTGAATGATTCTTTGGAGTTGGACCACACTATCTTTTTATCAAACCGGATGAAGTCGAGAATGGTGGTGGCGACCTGCTGGATCGCATCCGAAATTTCCCGAAGGGAGCAACAGCAGAGGACGAGATGAGGCTATTAACGAGAGGTGGTTTTGTCACAAGTCCTGGGTCATCTAATTGCGACACTGATGCGTCCACGTCTGATGACGGGTGTGTATATATCCTAATGATAGCGCAAAGTTGGCATTGGATCATCTTTATAAGGTTATGGAGACAGAGGGCCCCTTTGATGGCATTATTGTGTATTCTGAAGGCGCAACAGTGGCCGCGACTCTTCTATTACATGATCAGAAGAGGGCCGGGATTCTTGGGATACCTTCCATGTTTAAATGTGCTTTATCTTTTGCGGGCTGGCCACCGATGACTCCAGACTTGGATCAGATTGTTCTCGCGTATGAATCTGATTTGATGATAACAGCACTCGGTAGGGGTTTCAGATGGACGAGTGAATGATTCCCATCTGAGTTGGGTATAATATATCCTGTCTTGCCTGATTTATGCTTCGAGCTCAATTTTGATTGAAAGGGCAGAGATCATGGCATCGGCTTTAGTAAGAACGACCTCCACAGATTCGCACCAAGACAGCGTGCCATTATTAGCAAATCCAGAACCAGACGAAGTAATTAACTTAGAAAAAAGTCACCATCATTGCTCTCATACCAGAGACATCAACTCCAAAAAGAAAGATATTTTTAGCGATATGCTCGCAGCGAGGGACCAAGTTCTCCAGCAACGCCAAAGTCCCCAAGTCCATGGTCTGACTCAGCAGATGCACAACTTTTAGCAGATACAGATCAAGAGGAGAATTTTACCAGTGAGGATACGATACCTGAATTACTAGATGGTGGAGGAGGTAGTTTTGCGGAGTGCAAAATTACTATTGTACAATTCTTTGTAAGATATCATAATCACTTATTACTTGATGACCTTCTGATATTGATATTGTATTAGAGGATATTCTCGTATTCGACCAGAAATGATCGTCTCCTGCTTTGTGCTGCAAGCTTTGCTCCAATTCTCACTAGTTACATTGCCGCTCATAAATGTCGTTTTTGGTATGTGAGAATCAACCTTGAACTATTAGTTTGCGTTGTTTAATCTTCTTAGGTGAGCTTGTTGGAGCTTTTGGCGCATTATACGTTCCAAATTCCGTGGAAACAGTAGAGATATTCACGTCGACTATAAACAAGAATGTGTGTGTCATCCTCTTACTCATTGTTGAAGACCATTGACTCGGGAACAGATAGGATTCCATATTCAGTAAAAATATGCAAGAGAGTCGAACATGCCGACAATGCTATCATCTCTTGCAGCTAAAGTTTTGAGACTATGAGAATAATTGCTGCATGTAGAGCAGAGAATTAAAGTATTAAAGAGATATGTGAGTTGGGTCGAGGAATCGAGGCGGCGTGGGTTATCAATGTCATCTTTGGTTGCGATCCAACAATCTCCTGGTAACTATTACCTTCCCTACTGCAATAGACGAGTTTAATAAATCCGCGGTAGGGTTTTTCGCTATTCATGGATAAATTACCCGACTCGGTAGGAAGATCTTTTCCTGACAGGATGAGTAGTACTTTCGCTTTCATTCTGGTACGCTGTTAGGTTGTACCAGGAGCTAAAGATCTCAAGAGTCACAACAGTAATTGTGTATGTATTCTCATTCAAGGTTTCCAATGTAACATACTACTGATATGAAATAGCATTCTTATGTCAATAATGTCAATTTTAATGTCAATTGGTGCTATATCATCCCCTGTAACTGCTGCAGTGCAAGGTGCAGGCGCAGCGGGAATTCTTTTCACCATAATTGATGCTCCACGTCCTACAACGCATGGTCTCAAGCACCCGACATCTCTTCTAAGGAAAATATCATTCTCAAGAATGTAAACTTTGCATATCCAATGAGACATGATGTTAAAGTTCTCAATAATCTAAGCATTCGATTTCCTGCTGGGAAAACGACTGCGATAGTCGGAGCATCTGGGTCCGGAAAAAGCACAATCGTTGACTTGTTCGAGCGATGGTATGAACATGATGGGAAGTTGACTGATAATGCTCTCGCAAGTATAGTTGCTTTAATGCCCAATGTATACATGCTAATTTATTAAAGACCCTATATTTCCGTAATGGATCCTCCAAAATAGAAGACTTAAACTTACATGAGATCGATTTAAGATGGTGAAGGTCACAAATAGGGCTGGTTAAACAGGAATCATTCTCATTTAACGACACAATCACCAAGAATGTCGAGTATGGGCTGGTAGGAACAGAATGGGAACATGATACAGAAGAGAGGAAGAAAGAGCTGGTCAAACGAGCTTGCAAAGAAGCATTCGTAGACGAGTTTATTAATCAACTTCCTGGGGTAAGATAGACCATCTGCCCTTCGTTATTAGGGTGTTGAACTGATAATATCAAAGGGATACAACACTAGAGTTGGAGAGGCTGGCGCAAAATTCAGCGGAGGCCAACGCCAAAGACTCGCGATCGCAAGACGTTTTTTTAAACAACCCAACATATTAATTTTCGATAAGGCTACTAGTGCGATAGACGTCCGTAGTGAGAGCATTGTTCAAGCTGCTTTGGAAAGGTTTCCAAAGATCGAACGATTATTACGATTGCTCATCGGCTGTCAACAACAATAAAAGTCGATAATATCATAGTTATGCAGAATGGCCAAGTTATGTAACAAGGAGCATGTAGCCATTTATTGGTGGATACTGATGGAGCTTATTACTCTCTTGCAGCATCCCAGAAATTAGCTACGGGCGATGAATGCATATGAAAGACGACAGGATTAGACTTTGAAAATAATCTCACTGAAAAGCCTTTCTTCCAGGAGAACAGTGGCTGTAATATAATTGTTTATGTTGGTTTATCAACTCAACTAGTTCAAACACACTATAGTTGATATCAAAAAATAAATTTGTCTAGGCTATTAGTGGCAACATAATTCTAGGGCGGATTATTGACAAGAAGAATATTAAGATATATCGAGTGGCTAAATTGAAAGATAGTAGGAAGATTCCGCTCCAACGAAAGGAACCCAACCACAGTAGGACTAGTGAGACGCGGGTCAATTATATATCATGAATTGGTGATTCAAAGCTACGGGTCTGGTGGGATTTTATGACTTTACAGTAGCAAATATTAACGTCGTGTGTGGAATCTTGTGAAGAAACAAAAAGTTCCCAACTTGTCAAACCGTCTTTGATAGAAACTGTAGTTTGTATTATGGACGAGGAGTGTTTCAATAGCTCTGTTGAGACAAATTGTTCCAAAACTTCCATTGAAAGATACAGTATGCCCTAATACACTATTTGACTGCGATGAATTTGCTTTAGCACATTCATTTACCCCTGCAGGGCTTCCTCCAACACACTTCGATCCACAAGTTTAGCCAAATCTGCTTTAGAAATCGTGGCTCGGTTTTCCAGTTTTGCAACCCACTGGTCTTCTTCAATGATCACGTCCAACGTATCAGCTGCTAGAGTTCCATTGAAGAGATGTACTGGGTAGACTGCTTTCAAGATCGCGGGATCCACTTTTACTGCAGTTGCAACACGACTCTGGACACTCCCAAAATCTGTGTTGAAAACATGCTCCGCTTGGTTTAACGCTTTAATGAAAGTGACAATGGATTTTCGTGTTGTTGGATTCGAAAGCTTCTCGGTAGTGCTGTGAAGGTTGAAAAGTTCTCGATAGACAGATTTATCCTGGAATACAATGGCGTTCGCCCCTAATGCTTCGGCAGCGATTTCGATCGTAGGCTCCCACACTGTGTTATTGCGCCTGTCAGTTGATTCGAGAACCCGACATAGAGTGATTTTGCGACAAAAGAAAGGAAGAAGAGGATGGAGGTAGTATAAATTGATTTAGTGGAACGGGTTATGAAACCAACTAACTTGCGATTGCATCGATTGATCCTTGAGAGAGCATGTTTGGGAACGTTCCTGATCCGCAAGGTGCTTTGTTACAGGTATTTCCAGACACGATGGTCACATCTGAATCCTTCAGCCCTACACTGGCAAGGTACTTAGATAGAAAGTACGCAGCAGAGGTACTTTGTATGCACCCAACTCTTTTCCCTTTCAAGTCCTTGACAGAGTTGATTCCCTTTGCCTTGTTTGCTACGATACGGTAATAGACTTCTGCGACAGTGTAGATGATTCGCAAATTCTTATGTGTGGCATAATTACGTATTGCCTGAGTCTCCGCATTGGAAGCAAGATCAAGGCTTGAGTCGCTCCATAGATTTGGTATTCCTCCACTAACAATAGATGCGCTGATACTTTTATTCAGAAAGTCCTGGATAGCAATTAACTCCGGTGTGTACTCTATCGTCTCGAGGTTACTGGCAATCTTAAGACCGCTAACTGATGCTGTCCAAAGCAAAAGAACCGAGCTCGTCAATAAAGAGAAATGCATATTGTTGATAGCTTCTCAGGGTGTATAGACCGTATAGAGTCCTTTCCCGTTTTTCGCGGTGTGGTCTACATTTTATAATTCGCGCTTGCCTTTTCTCCATGAAGCATACAGCCTATTCATATTGGGAGGTGCGGTGAACTTGGATTAATTAAATCCAGTGTAATGTCAAGCAAGAATGAGCCAAGTGCCGAGGCAGGTAACTACCAAGGATAATAAAGGAGCATCAACTTTAAAATTCGGAGAAAACCGATCGATCTTTTCGAATTATATGTAACTTTACGATGATGACATATACAAAATTTATGGCTGTGAGCTCTCAGCTAAGTTAATGGTTACATAGCGTACAAGCGATAAGTAAATAACAATCTCTGTTACTTGCACAACCTGTGTCGTCCATTCGCCGGTCTGTTGTAGTGGATCATGACTGGTTGCCGGGTATATACCATTTGACTATCCTAAAGTGATGCATCTCCTCCCACCTCTTCACCAAGGTAATAAAGCTAAAGATTTGTTATAAATATCACCCAGCCTATGGTGTAGAAGGATGAAAACGGTTTGTGTATCACGAAAGTTGGGTAATGGTAAGCTGACATGCATGCGAGATTCTTGTCTTTTCCCTTCCTCCCCCTCATCCAGGAAGAAACCAGTACAGTACAAACCCAAGAAAGTTCTTGGTAAATCCCTGTCTGCCTTTCCCCCTCTCAAATCAAGCAACCCCAGAAGAATTATTTCCGGCCGTAGGATCCTTTGCAAGATTTCCAATCGAGGGTAGGGCGGGAGGATACGGCGTCACTTCGATCAAGCCATTTCAATCCACAATTAGGAGACCGCAAACTGTTACGGCACCATTTCTCCTCATATTGGCAGCGATATTAAATTTTGCGGGGTCAGGTAGCATTCTAAACTTTAGCCAAACCACGGCAATTATTGGCACTAGCCTACGTGGATCGGCAGTTTGAATAGCCGCTGAGGATTTTCGTTACTGCTTTTGAGAATCCCCAGATCCGTGAAATATTATCTAAAATGCTTGCATTAAGGCTAGTAAGCAGAGCTTTCATGTCAGATAGCGAGAAAAGGACCAGGCACTCTTTATATTTAAATTCAGTTTAGTCGATACCTCGTGAGCCTCATGTTCTTAATGCTGTAAATAGATATCCAATACTTTGGCATGGGAGTAGGTAGGTATATGGCCCTGTATCGTCGCATTGCTCAAAAATGATTAAAACATCTCTAATGCTGTTAATGTGCTGCCAATGAGCCCAATAATCCTCCATCGTTGTTTGGTGGTTGTGATTCCTACTGCCCTTCCGGCGTCTTCCGTGGTAGTATTCTCCAGTATTCTCCACGTTCAAATGCAATCAAAGCGACAGAAGGATGATGTATATCCGCACAAGCAAGTACCAGGGCAGAAATTAGCAGATGCTTGGTGATGCCCGAGAATTCCGATTTTATTGGATCAATGCGTGGCGCTTCTATAATCCAACCATGTTGAACAACGTAGTAGATAATGCGGGATTTCCAGGGGGGTCTGGAAAGCCCCTTTCCGCTGAACCAAACTGTCGGGTCCAAAGCTACAGGGGCTTACCATACATTCGGGTCAGCTCCGTGATGCAACAACGCCTCTATTTCGAGTGCGCGAATTCAGATGACACGTCTTCCGACATCTCATTTGTTAAGCTCGCTCCCCGCAGGTTGGTTTTGTTGGACTTCAATACTTGGCTTGCAGTAGGCCGGTGCCACGTACCAAGTGCCAGACTCTCGGATTCGTTATCTCGGAAGATTTATGCACCTGTGTCTCATTGTGGTCTGTTGGTGGTGGCAAGTCGGTGAGTCTTGGAGAGGTTACCAAACAGGAACCACCGAGCGAGATTCATGTTACTCTACAGATATTAAATCGAAGGTTTGTGTTGCAACTTTGGCTATTTGCGAGAAGTATTCGAGCTGAGCGGGTTTGTGATCTTCTCTAGATATACGTCAAATAGTTTTAGAATAAATTTCATATATTGGAGGATTTACTGAACACCGATGAACTGAACGTCGGAGAATAGTAATATGACATTTTCTACTATTTATTTCCTCCCAGATGATCATATTCACGCCAAATGAGTTCTGAAAAAACCTTTCGAAAGATAGTACATTAACTAGTAATCTTTTGCGACAGCTTGAGAAAATTAGAAAGTGTACTGAATCAAACTTGCGGTTGCTTACCTTAGGTTCGTGTAAAGTTCTGTTCCCAATTCTTTCTTTCCATTTTCTCGGCAAATGTAAGATCGGTGGTCTCATAAACCCAAAGCTGCAATTGTACCATATTTCTATCCTCAAGCCCATTCCTATTATTTGCTGGAATGGAAATACCGGAGGCCGAACAGCCATACACGAGTGAGTCATTATTCTTATCCTGCAAGCAGTCAATTGGTGGGATATAGTTCTTCTTCGATGTATCCTTCTGAATCGGCTCGTCCTGCCTAATAATTATATGATGGTTGTTGAAAGTTTCATCATGTTGAACTGTAGGCTCTTTCGTCATGGCCTCGATTGTTTTTGAAAAAGAGCAGCTGCTACTTCTCGGAGAACTGTTGGATGGTCTACAAATCAATTCAGTGTTTACAATTAAGAATCAAGATTTGTGTAAGACATACGGTTTGGAAGCGATCTCTAGCTGATATCCGTATTTAGACATGGGAAACTGGAATATCTGGATGATGGGGAGCCGAAATCAAGAGCCTTGAGAGCCTTGAGACCCTTATAAAAATGTAAACAAGTGCTGTTATAATATGGATTAAAATTGTGTTTTGGCTATAAGCTTTGTATATGAGGATGATTGAGTGAACGCCGGTAGGAGAGAGCAAGTAAATGAAGAGAGCGTTTATTCTGTAAGGCCGAACTTATCGGAGGTATAGTTTCTACAACTGTAAGGCAAAATATATATGCATACATGTCTAGCGGTGTGCTAGGTTGATGCCTGTGTAATCTGCGCGTAGGCGACTTCTTCAGGCTCGGGTTGATAAGGACGTGTCTGCTCCAATAGAAGTTTGAGTCTCCAAAGTTATTCCAACAGCTTATGTGTCACAACAGATCTACAGTCTTAGTCAAAACCCATGTTCGAATTCAAGCCATGATTTATGCTGCTCTGCTGAGGAACCGGCAATGAGTTCCGACTACCACCGCTGGATAATCTTCGTTGTAAATTTTTGTTTTACACATTCTTTTTATCTAATAGTTGTTTAGAAAACCACCCCAACATAGTCACTTGATTACATTCGTTCGTACTATACTAAATTGTTTGAGGGGATATATTAGAGACATCCATAGCTTTTAGATTGAAGTACTAATATATTAGGATTAGAATATAACATCTATTCCATTCTTCAGTCAAAATACACCTCCGCCAAACGGCTTTTCGCTGATCCTGACTCCCAGTTTACCAGTTTCCGCTCTTTTATCTCCTGCATCTTCCGTTCCACAAATGGCTCCAACGCATCCCTCGAATCTTTACTTAAAAGATGCAATCTTGTCTTCCAAAGCTTGTTTTTCTCGACGTCATGTTCCCTCCTTCCGAAGAACCTCTCATCTAGATATTTCCAGAAAACGGTATCAAATGCCCAGCTTTTCCGTCCTGCATAATTCAGCCAAAATCGGCCTGTTTCCCAGCTTTCTCTCATATATGCCGACAATAAGAATTCCGTAGAGTTGGATTCGGAACCTGCACTCTCCTCCGCTTCCTTCATAGCAGATAGCCATGTCTCAAGACGCAACTGATAATCTTTAACCCAATCTTCAATACCAGCATCCCACATTTCCGGGGTATCAAGTAGTAGCCACCATGGAGGATCTAGAACAAATTGCGTGGGTGCAGTATACGTGAATTCCCAGTCGATTACCGAGACAATTTCGTTAGAATCGTTAATTAGTATATTTCCTGGACGAAAATCATCGCCATATAGCCGGAACGAGTCCGAGTTTGAGGGCGCTGGCAAGAGCTTCACAGTTTGAGTCTTTACTTGGGCAGACCAGTCATCCTCAGCGAATCCAAATCTAGAGAGACGACCTTGCTTCGCCAATTGAGAAAAGAGTTGTCGAGCAACATATTTGTTTCGGCAGTCGTCCGCTGATTTGACCAAATCGTTTTGTTGGAATATGAGTTGCACTAAATGACCTCGCGCTAGATTCATATAATACTCGTCTGCGGATTGAAATGTCTTATACTCTGGTAAGAAGATGGAAGAAGGGACGTTAGCGAGCTGAAGCATGTCATTCATATTTTGTGTTATAGGTCGCCCAGCCACAGAAAATAAGCCATCCGCCGCCTCAAGCAAGGAGCCAATCCGTGCAAATTTATGATGTGAGAGCTCAAATATAATTTTCGCCACCTTGAGATAATGGCCTTTCAGTATAGTTTGAGCGATGTTTGGGTTTAAGGCATGAGTTATTGAACGGTTAAGGCCGGGGGTAGTCAAGGCATGCGACAAGGTCGACTTATGCGCAACACGTTCTATAATGATAAATGGCCCGACTTCAGAGAGATCGCTGTAATATAATACCTGCGGAGTAGGTACTTTAGTGTTCTGTTGTATGTACTTCGCAGTTGCTGCCTCCCGGAGCGTTTTCTCTTTCGGGAGCTGGGCTTGACTGACGGAGGGCCGTCGAACCAGAACGTCGGTGGATACGCCTTCAACACGTATTCGATACAGATTATTGAAACCACCAATAATCACTGGAGTGATCCAAGTGGTTGGTTTTCCGAATTTCCCTGCGACCAATAATTCGAGGCGACGACACAAGGACTTCTTGCTCAGCGCTTTCTGGGCCCCTTCCCATTCCTCGTCATTTCTGTCCCATGCGAGCCCATCAAAATCTTGCCTGGCGTTCTCCGCGAGTTTTGGCATTTTGATTCAATATACACTGATTTAACCGTT
>Ga0247734_1001015_pt1 | contig 22497 bp, 24 predicted proteins | sample UWRJL103311B2_FD_180933 | JGI IMG/M metagenome (GOLD analysis project Ga0247734, IMG submission 180933) | Plant litter microbial communities from Arlington Agricultural Research Station in Wisconsin, United States - UWRJ-L103-311B-2 | ecosystem: Environmental > Terrestrial > Plant litter >... | reverse complement strand
ATCATATCGTAGACCTTGCGCCGCCGAGAGCGATCGGGGTAGGGCCGCCAATGGTACTCCGCGCAGAACTCCGTCGCGTGGTCGAGGGGCACAATGCCATTTTCGAGAGGTCCCAGGAGACCAACATGCGAGCGGCTCGAGGAGGTGATCTGGTGTGCATGGTGTGTGAATGGGTGTTTGCGCTTGCTGTAGAGGGTGACGAGACAGATGCAGAGTAAGCCTAAGATGACGCGACGCCAAAATCGTTTAAGGCTTGGGAGGAGGGGCCGGTCCAGTTGTCGAGTAGAGGGAAATCGCTGCCGAGAAGGGAACAGCAGAGACATATCATATGTATAGAAGGCCGCCGTTCTTGGGGATGGATTGAACCGTGAGTGATTTTGGTTCTCTAGGAATTGTTTTTCCCAGGGGAAAACGGGGGGAGATGGATCGGCAACTGACTGTACACAACTAGCTTCGCCAGAATACGGCGTGGAGTTACAGTCCGTTCATGCTACTCAACATTCTTCGTTGCGCCACTGATAAAATAGCTCACGAGATAATTGCATAGAACCATCATCGCCTTGAGCGTTCCTCGCTGTTGTTTAGCTGAATTGACTTCTATCTCTGGTTGGAGTCATTTTGGCGTTGATTCACACGCCTTGCGCTTTTTGCAAGGTTTCGAGAAGAGAGCCAAATCTCCACAATTGATATTAGCTGCTGAGGGCCGTTATTCTGACGATCAATGCTAATGTCTATAGATGCATACATCGAGACTATGGAGAAACAAGCAGGAAACTAGCTTAGAAGGGAAACCCCTTTGACAAAGTCTTTTCTTCGGGTAGGTTTACTCCTTTTAAAGGAGTGTTCCTAACTAATAGGGGTAACTAGCCTGAAAGCGAAATAGAGGATTAATTGGCAACCTCGCTTACAGTACAGTACGACGACAACGAACGAGTACTACCCTCGAGCCTCCGTCGTACATCTTGGTCGTTACAGTACACACCTTACAGGATGGTTTCTGCGAATGGCTCACTTGCACGTGAGCATAAGAGCTGGGTAGAAACAACACCGCAATTTGTAACATTTAATCGGCAGCCATTACAATGGCCGATGACCCTCAATCCGCATTGACTGTATCAAACTCGTCGCATGGTCGACTACCGCTTTATAACCACAGTCTATCGACTTATAGCCACAGTTGATAAGCTGCAAAAGCTGCCTTTCCCAGATATCCCACCTATTTAAATCGAATCCGGCCGTTCTCTTCGTTGGGGTGTCTTATAATAGTCCCCAATTCTCTAATACAAAGAATTTGTCAAACTAGCGTATCGTGCGCTAAATCATCCCTATCAGTGTTCTTCGCAGTTTCTGTGATTAAATGCCAGAGACGATGAATATCATCCTCGACGCCAGCTTCAGCATATGAAAAGTGTCGTTTGTAGAATTGAGTGCGCGGTTCAAAAACCATATGCAGCGGGTGATCGCACTCTGCCAACCATCCGAGTTTTGGAATTCTCCAAATTGATTGACTTTCAAAGGCCTTTGGTAATGAGAGATTGCCTCACGGGCAATCTCTTCATTGGGGTGAGCTCTTGAGATAGCCGGAGGTAGCTGCTGGACTGACATTTTAAACTGAGTTGGTTTAATGGCAAGATAGTGGTGGACTGGTAGATACTGGAGTTATCATTCATATGTAGCGGCGCGAGTAGTGCAATTTAGAATAGGACAACAGTTCCTGATTTATTCCAACTAATTAAACGCTATTTATATATAAACGTGTGGTCCGTGCATTCTCTAGCGAGGGGGACCATCAGCTAATAGAAGTATTATACCTCGTTGATTCTTCGTTCGATTGAGTTACTTGGCTCTATGGCAGGGAAACATCAGAACTTTGTAAATACAATAGCGGGAAAAGGGCTTGGACTCCATTTTCGTGCATTCTCTGCTACGAGAACTCTTTTCTCTCCTAGGTATTCAATCATTTTGTAGGGCTGAAAAAGCGTGAGAGTTATAAACGTACTACTCCCTCTGAGAAGATCCTAACAAGTTTCACTTAAAAGGATCTAAAATTTATGTACTAGACTGCTTACATATTCAACATCTACAGAAAGTAGCCAAGGTGGAAGATGGAAGATGGAAGATGGAAGGTTGCGCCAAGCACCGCAAGGGGCTTAAGCGAGGCAACTTGCTTCTCCCTAAGGAGTACGCTGTATCTTTGCATAGGTACCTACCTAGGTACCTCACAGAGAGATATATCCAATACTGAGCGGGTCTGCAATATACGTTGTCGGTTAATTGAATAGAAGAGCATTTAGAGCTCCACGACTAGGAGCCATTGCTTACCACAAATTATGTGCTAAACCATGCCAGTAAGTCTACATTGTACAAAACAGGCTGTATCTCAAGACTTGTAAGGCTTCAAAGTAGTCACAGGGTTATAAATATAGTATAAACGAAGCGAATGTATTATGGTAGCTACCCATTTTCAAAAACATATAAAGATTCCAAGAAGGATCGCACACTCATCAACATCAACCAGAATTCCATTCAAAGGAAACAACAACTTGAACAAGCCACAACACACCGCTATTGCACTCCGATCCATCAGCGCTCAAACTCCACCGCTAATTCACAGCCAGCGCATATTTCGCCTAGGAAGGGACGAAGAGAGAGATTGGAATAGTGATGGAAGACCCAGAAGCAACATCAACACAGGTAGCAGCATCCAACAACTCGGCGTCAGGATTGCAGCAGTACTCAACATCTCTAGCCTTGATCACCGATCGCTTACCACCCGCAGTGATGGGAACAAGAACGGGGACACCAGTGAGAACATTGACACATTCAAGAGCGGTAATAACGGCGCCGGCTCCTGTACATTTATACACGCAAGACCCTGGTGTAGATGTGGGCCCGGAGGCAGGTGCCGCTAGAACAAGGTTAGATGAAAATTGCATTGGGTATAGGAGAGTACTTGCAGGTAGTAGTTGGGGTGGGTGGAGTTTCACCGCCGCCACCCTCATGGTCTCCACCACCACCAGTTCTTTTATCCTATTACAACAGAGTTAGAGAAAGCCGTAGATACAAAAGAACCAAAACATACCATGAGGGGAGTTGCGTTGACTGCAAGTGCGGTAGCAAGGCCAACAAGGATTGAGAACTTCATGTTGAGCGTAGACTTGGTTTGACTAGAAGAATTGAGGTCTTGTAGAAGTTGCGTTGTAGGATGCTAAAGGATGTTGAAAGATGATGTGGATGATGATATGAATACTGTGGTGAGGACGTCGCCTTATATACCTTTGAAGCTCGCCCCGGGCCATTGTTCTCAGGAGGTTATCTTCCAACCGGATTACGAGCGTCACTGTTATTCGTCTCTGTTTAGAGTCACATTCTGATTTGACCTATGGCATATTTCGCTCGTCAATATTCCAAGGCGGCGTCTGGCTCTTTCTGTTGTGCTTTGACTCGGCTGAAAGACTCTAGTGGTATTGCAGTGGTGAAGTTAACCTGAACAAACACGGGCGATGAAAATAGCATGTTTTTGCTTCCTAGACCAATATTTCAAACGCAACATGATGTCAATAACGTGCGCGAACATTAGCTTGGTCCGGTTGATTGAAGTCCATCGCAGCTGGTACCACGAACACTGGCTCCACTTATTGAACTTGATAGTACACCATTGCCAGCCATATGAGATATTGGATCGAGGGTTCTATCCTTAGTGTATGTTCTCTTAACTAGATTTTGACTCAAATGTCACCTCCAAGAGCATCCATGGTAAGTGTAATCCTACACAGCTTTCACAAGTCTGATAATGCGTATACCTGTAAAAATCAGCGAAGCATGTTTGCTAGTTTAGCTCGACTTTTGGATAGTACTCTCCAAGAAAACCATCCCCATGTAATCAAAGCCGTTAGAAAGGCGGCTGTTCGAAAGTGTCTGGACCGCCCGTGATCGACAAAGATTTTAACCCCATCGATGAAGTTCAGGAACATGGGCAACCAACACCGGTATTATAGGAATAGGACCTGTATGCCATTGAATTCCCCGTATGGCGGAGTTTTCCCTAATCTAATGACCAGATGGGAATCTCAAATATGCATGATTCCTGGAGCGGAATATTACCTGCATGTCACCGTCCAATGGCGATGAATTGGGACCGACTTGAGCGCACTTCCCCGCACTTCCCCAGTAGAATACTTACCCGTAAGACGGGCTCGACGGGATGTGCATGGGATCAGCCGGACCTGAAGATCTGGTGCGTATCTAAAACATTGACCAATTGTGTGTTGCTCACTTGAGTTGGGTGTGTGCGATTGGTTACCGGCCAACCCCAAGAAGGTGGCTAGAAGACCTCTTCATTAACAAAACTTGTCGAAAGCTTCTGTATGCGCGAATCTTGCCTCTCTAACCTTAGAAATTTCACCTGTCTTCTTGCTGCTGAAACAATGGCCTTCCTAGGATAATCTGTTGAGGAGAGGAATTAATTTAGCATTTTGAACACCTTCTAATTTACAATGGCAGGCATAGCAATTGCCATACACGTGTTTAATGGGCACGGAGCAAAAAGTACGATAAGAAATATTGCTGCAAGACTGACGTTGTGGCTTAACGGCGTGCAGCATAACATATTACTCACAAAGGAACTCTGCAATGCAACGATGTGTCCGATTGGAAATGAGACGGCTGTCAGCTATTACCCTATATTGATATGGGAAGTCCCTTTGCCTTCTCAACTCTTAGTACAGAGAGCAAGGGAATACGTAGGCCTCCCAAGACGCTTATGCACGACAAGTCGTGCAACTGACTTGAGAGCTAAAGCTTCAAAATTTGGATCCGCAGAGGCCACGGAGGAGGATACTGGAAAGAGACACAACTTGTTCAAATGAAGCCTTACGACTCTCAACGCCATTTATCTGAAGTTACTCAACATGTGGAAAGCCCCGAAGATGAATGCATTAGATGGGCACGGCAAATTCCCTCTTAATGGCTGTGGCCGTTTGTTGTGAGCGCAACCGACAATCTTCATGTACAAGTACTGTACACGCATATAAGCGAGCCTCCAGGCATTCTTTTACATTGCATAGCAGCAATGCGACACTAGGTAGATGCTTAGCTTCAAAAAAGCTGCCTACGGTTCTAGAGTGTTCTAGCGGTTCAAATTGTCAATCCTCTCGCCTCGAAAGTAACAATCAGGCCACGTTGACTCATTTACTTATTGATTAACTTACCAAATTTCATATAGTGCGCGCGCTTAGAACTAAAAATGTATTTCTACTTAGAGTGATTCCATATTTATCGCAGCAGTGATGTATGAACATGTGTTTCTTCTCAACGGACCAAGAAATTATATTGATGTGACACCACGAGACGATTGCCTTGCAGAAATCCCCCTCATTGTAAGTTGCTGCCAAGCTCCTCCAATTCCTACAATAGCAATTCATATCGAGCTCAGTACATCAGGCTATGCAACATCATAAGCATACCCTGTGTACCACGCTTTGAACTTTCATCCACGAAAGGGAATTTTCTCAGAATTGCCATTACCCGACAGGGACGGAGACCGGCATATGGATGCATCACATTTATCGATAGTAGCATCTAATAAAAGCCACAAGAGCAGATCGGGTTGCCTGTAGTGTGGCGAGAATGCTTTTCCGAAGCTTATTGGAAATGGAGCTGCATACCAGCGGCTGAAAAGTGTGACCTGGATAAATACCAGCACTGATGGACTGGAAATCAGTTCTTCACATGGTATATCGGAAGGCGAGTAAGCTTTGTGTGTCACAACACATAATCAATAGCGTTATAATTCTGTCGGATGTGGATTTTGGACGAACTTGCCGTTGGCTGTCGTAATGAGGGCGACAACGGAGATGATTACCGCAATCATTGTTAAACGGGTAAGGAACTTGATAACACTCTCTCTTGATGCGAGAATCGGATAGAGCTTCTGGAAAGGACTTATGTGATAGGCCCAAGTTAGTCCTAGTGGAAAAACCATGTTGCCTATGAACGTCATGAAGAAAGGTCCTATTATCCTGCCAAGACTGACGAAGTTGGAGCCAGCCGAGCTGCTGAGGCTGTTTTGGACGAGTGTGACAGTTTCGAGGAGATGCATTGAGAATCCGCCGTATCCCATGTTGCTTTCGTTTTGATATTCCATTGTGTTGGACTTGTTGTGGATTTGACGTTCTGACGTTGACGTTCATATATTGATCTTTCCGAAGAGTAAAATCCACTTGGTTAAGATCCCAACTCGAACAAAGGGCAAGAGGGAAGTATTTATGTGCGGGGCGAAATCAGGAGATTTGTACAGTTTGTTCCTCTAGAATCATCTCTAGTGGCAACTATCCACTTGTAGACTGAAATGGAGCATTTCCAGCTGGTGCTCAAGCCCGCCTCACCTGCTAAGGGCTTCACTTGTGCAACCGGTTGCCAAAAGATGTAATATCTTCGATCCTTAGCTTCTCTCCAATGAACAATGTATGACAGTAGATATGAGCTTGATTAGAAATGAGTTCGCGCGTATAAATAAAAAAAGAGCAGAATATAACAAACTCAGATCATCACCGTTATTCTACTCTGAAGCGCTTCAGAGTAGATATTTTATTAAAGCCAAAACTACCTGCTGAATAATTGAATTGTGTGAGGGGTGCAATAAGTTCCAAGTTCAATGTGCAAACCAAATCATTTCAAAATCACATGTGACACAAATTCCTATACTCAAAGCTTGAAGCTTGAAGTTTGAAGCGAACTATCCCCACTTACATAAATCGGCCCCCGAACCCCCAATAAACTCTACCAGTATTTAAGCTATTCATACTAAAAGGCTTGAAAATGGGTAGTGAGCCAGTAGTCGCTTCCCCACAATCCCAACCAAATGAGAAGGTTTAAGCATAAGTCGCCGTGCTTTTCCCGTTCTGGTAAAAGTAAAACTCTCTTTTATGCTCACACGCAAGCCCACTTGTGCCCATTAGGATCTAGGTGGTTCGAAGATCCAACGTCATTCCGCAACTAATCAACATCGTGACCAAATGCGAAGATATATTGTAAAACAATTAAAATCGTTCAAAGCTCGAACACAAATCAAAGTTCCAAGTTCACCAAACATGCAAAGAGCTCGAAAAACAACACCAGAAACACGTACGCAACACTTATAGAATATACCAAGTTCCCGGAACACAATGCCACCCAAACGAGCTGCTACCCAGGAAGACAACTTCAAACTCCTAGGTATCTTTTCCCTCCCTGTCTTTCCCCCAAAAAAACCGAGACCTTTCACAAAAACACATCTGACAAGAATCAATAGCATGGGACCAATACGCCTCTGACAACCCAGAACTAGCACAGAAGTACCTCGCCGCTGCAAAGAGAAAAATCATATGCGGTGTAGATACCTTCAAATCCTCTCCGTCACCCTTGAGAACAGTGGAGCCTGCTACTGAATCGGGTAGTGCAACGACGACTGTGGATGGGAAGGGCATGAGGAAGGGGCCGTCGGGTGAGAGTAAGAAAAGTGGGAAATGGGGCTACTGTACAGCGATGTAAGGGAATGATGGAAAGAGAAATGAGGAAGTGGGTGAGGGAGTTACCAAGAAGAATACTATATAATGTAAAATCTTTGTAACAACTGTGGATGAGGATTAGGTATAAGAAAACACAACGATACCCATGAAAAGCAATATAACATACATAGAAGTGTCTGCTAATTCTCAATCAGCATGCAGTTCCTTTCAAAGTGATATTGGTTTATAAGGCGTGTGTAATGTCCTCACGGGGAAGTTGTTCAAGCGGGTCGAAAAATTGGAGATTGAGGGAGTTTCCATATGTTCAAGATGCTGTTTTTTCGCACGATCCGCTGATGGAATACAGAAACGAACCCGTGACAGTGACATAGACACTGCCTGTTTCCGAAGTGGTTTTGACTGTATCAAACCACACTTGCACTAACAGTGCTCTTTTCCGTACCTTCTTTCTCTTGTCTCTTCAAACTTTTCTTATTCCTCACTTTCTGTTTCAGTCTTGCGCTCCGCGGGTTAATTTTCCACAAGCAATGCCTGTAGAACTCCATCTCCATCCCATAATCCACAAATTCGCCGCCGTGCGTTATTACATCGCCTACCTAACATATGATGAAGTGACGATCGACGAAATACGAGATCTCGGTTCGTTCCTTTCGCTCCGTAAACCAACAGAAATCCAAATTTCCTTCCCAATGCATTTCCCTGACATTCTCTAACACTCATCTTGCTAGCACTCTCCAAACTCGACAACTCCAACATCGCGAAACGAGCCGCAACACTTTTGCGGAGGCAAGAACAGAAATTGCACAAGCAGCTAGGGACGTCGGGGAGACCATTTCGTTCATGGATTGCGGGAATCCGATGTGGAAAGGAGGAGAAACTCGATGCTTATGAGAAAGAAATCAGGAGATTGGGTAACGAAGACATCAATCTCTTATCGTAGGAGGAAGAAAACTAACATGGCTGTGAAATAGCAATAGCGCAAATTGAGTCGACACCGGTCAAGTTGATAGCATACGAGTGGTTGCACCAAGCAGCAGAGGAAATAAGAATAAAGCAAGAACGAGAAATAGAGCAGTGGGAGCGGGGGATACGAAGAAAGGGCCGAACGGGGTGTCACGTTATGTGATGATGCGATCTGTTGAGGATTGAGGAGATTGGTGTAACAACTTCGTAATTAATATGTTGACATGTCCATGTGTTTTCGCTTTGGGAAGTGGAAAGCTGAACTACTGGGGTTTGAAGTACGAAGCCAGTTAAGAAATGGCAAGAGAATTCTGCCGCCATAACATATTTGTGCTAGATGCAAACATGATTAGAATTCTATTCAATACAAGTCGTCCTAAGTCTGGTCTTTGCAACCGGGTTGGCCTCTAAAGTGTTAAGACCATCAAAATACTCCCCAGCACCTTGCCATGCTCCTTTTCCCATTCATGAATCATAAAATCATTTTGACCGTAAACTCCCAAAGTCGTAATGTGCATATTTGTTCCACGTCAACGCTTCCCATTTTTCTTGATTTTGTCTTTCCCAGGGGTATAAGGCACAGCAACTCCCTCGTACTGTTTTCTAGCAGCCTCTCCACCATAGCGTAATTTCCCATCCGGTCCAATAACTTGAGGCTTGCCTTCACTTGGTCTCTTCCTTTGATCTTCGTGTAGCTTATCCAAACTCTCCCCTACTACAGCATATTTCTCCCAGTTGATCGGTGGAGCCCTGACCACCTGCTGGGGCTTAGGTAACTTCTCCCATTTTTCTTTTTTCGCTACTGCTGGTTGGGAATTTCCCGTATTTATATTACGCTCGCCACTCTCATCTTCATCATCGTCATCGTCATCTTCCTCGTCTGCCGTGGGATTCAACAGACCATCACCCACCGTGGCCACCTCACCTTTCGCAACCGCCGTCGCAAACCCTTCTGGATTCTGCAGCGCCTTCTCCTTCATGCGACTCAGTGTCCTCATATCATTTTCCGCCTTACGCGCCTGCATCTGCAGGATTGTAATTGCTGACCTCAACGCGATGGCATCAGGATTCTCATCCAACGTTATCGGTACCGGCGCGGGCAGCGGTATCGCGGTTTGCGGGGGTTGCGCGTGAGTGTATGTTTGTCTTGGGGGAGCGGCGGCTGCATTTTGAGATGGAGAAGTAGCCAGTTGAGCATTGCCAAGAGTCGGCGTGATGGGTGATACAGGAGGACGCACAGGAGATGCGGAGCGGGAAGTGGAGGGAAAGGATGAGTTGGCTGGCGAATGATGCGACTGAGAGCCAGGAGAGGTATCGACTGTGAGGCCTGGCATGGCTCTGTTATGTTTGGACTTCCGTGACTTTGGGGTTGCGATTATTCGTGGAGGAGGATGAGGAAGAGGCTGCATCTTTTAAGGTCTCAGCCTGGTGGTGGAGGTTGAGTGAGGAGGAATGGGGGGTTCGGAGATAACAAAACGCCGAAAGTCGAATTAGTTTGTTGGCGGATGTGTTTTAAATATTTAACAACCACTGTGAGGTTATTAGAATATATAACTTCTTCTAAAAATGAGTGTAGGAAGTTGGTCTGGGGTCAAAAAAGGATGTATCTTGTGTTGTTTGCAGTTTGCAGTTTCCTGTGTCCTGTTTCCTGTTTCCTGTTCGGCACTTCTAGTTAATAAACTTGCCTCAATCAGCCAGTGGCACTTGTGTACCATTGACAGTTGCCCAATGTCGAAACTTAGCCTTACTGAACATCTAAAACGGCACAAGACTTCACTTCTGCCACATCACAACCAGACTGTTAGGTGAGTCGTGGATGCTTGTGTGGAGAAGGAATCGATAATGAAGGCCCTCAAAAGCCCTTTGATATTATTCATCGCTGCCAGGCCGGTACTATAGTTGTACGGAAGTGTAGTCAACTCAACTCAACTCAACTCAGCTCAACTCAAGGGGAGGGATGAGCAGTGGTCTTGTTGTCATCCTGAGCTCTTATATCTTATATATATAATCTTCTATCTTTTTTTCTATCTCTTATTAAAAGTATACCTCTTACCAAGCTGTTGCTTATGCCTGTCCTCTCCTCACCTGTCTCTGAGATGCGATGGCGTTGACTTTATATGCATCCCTACGAGGCCACTCTGTATGTTTGGTCACGTATTATCTTCTCCTACTGTACTGTACTGTACTGTAGTGTAGTGCGTGTTGGTAGCTCCTGAAGGCTCGTGGCTTACTGAGAGGTATAATACAGTACTGTACAGGAGGTATGCTACAAGCGTTCACCAGGTCATTGGGTTGCTTGGTCAGTCATGTTTTCGGGTCATGGAACAACGTGATCGGTACCAAACCACAGCAGCAGACCTGAGCTTCCCGTCATCCTCTATATCTATATAAAGACTGCCTCATTCTTTTGTGCTTGACCACTTCTCCTTAACTTGTTAGTTAGCCAAGTCAGCCTCTCAGCAGCACTGAGTTAAGTTGTGTGATGGGTGTACGTGAAGCTTATACTGTATAGGTATTCACTTCACTTCACTTCACTTCACTTCACTTCACGGGACAATACATGCTAAGCTCACGCTAAGCCCACGCCACCCCACTTGCCCCACCAAACCACGGGAGTAGAGTGGATGCAGTGATGCATGGCCCCGCACGGACACCAAACCTTATTTTCAGGTAAGACCAAGACCCATCCTTCGACTGTTGGACCTGAGACGGGGGAAAAAACAATGTTGATGTTGATGTCTGCTGAGTAGGACCTCCTCCTGCTACTCTTTGGGCCGCTCAACATTCGTTCATATCTCTACTCCAGATAAATCTGGTGTCATATGATATAAAGCTGTGCTCCACCACGCAGAATAGGAGTATACCCCCCAGTACCCCCAGGTGTATTGATTTTTTGCTGCTGGGACAACCAGTTTTGACTGCAGAACTCACAACCAGGACGCTCCCAACCTACACATTGGTGTGCTACACTTGTTATACTACATTTTGTGAGGGCTCTGCTGTCTTCTGCCGGTCGTTCATCTCTTCTCTGCTACCTCCAATACCTTCTGCCAATTGTTTTACTGTGACGCTCGTGCCAGACGAGATCCCACCCACCCCGCGAGGCATCCTGTTACCTAGCCAGGGACCCGAAAACTGCTCGACAACTTATATTCCTACGACAAGTCAGAGCATGGGAACATAGACGCACCGAGAAAAATTGATGCCTGGCGTCGCTGCACACGTTGTCCGTTCAGCCTGGCAGCCTTGCATTTGGGAATAGCTTCGTCTTCCCCGTGCATCTGCTTGCCATTACAGCGGGCGCACTCACAACGTACTCGATATGGCTGTCGACGTCACCGATAACTATACCAGGTCAGAAATGGAGGAACAGATGGAAGAAGAAATGGAGGAAGAGCCAACACAGCCAGGTATTTCTTGCTTCTTGCTCATGGTCTCCCATCCACAATAACTAGGACCTATGCTCACCTACTCTAGCTACGCAGCAATACACCGATCCGCGGCGCCTTGGTCAGGAGAACTCGGGGCTAGATGAGGAGGACTTGTCCGATATATACTGCATCCTACACCCATGCTCTCCGGCAGCGTACAGAGCCACTGCCCTCATTCACCAAGTCACTCCCCAATTTACAATCCATGCTGCTCGGGACGTCAAGATTCACCAGAGATCAGATGACAACGACCTGGAGAATGAAGACCCTGCTATCACCGCCCTTGAATCACAAGGTCTTGTCTCTTGCGATATCGCATTGAGGCTTTCGGCCACTATAAAGAATAAAGTTGATGGTGGCTTCTACTTTGGACGTAATGTGTCGCGATGCGACATAGTTCTAGGTAAAGAAGATGAAGTCAAGCGATTGAGCAACATTCACTTCCGAATCTACATCAATGAATACAGCGTTATCATGCTAGAGGATCAGTCTACAAATGGCACAATAGTGGACGGGAATCTGCTGCGAGCCAAAGATAAGGAGAATGGCAGAGAGTCTAAGATGACCCTTGGGCACGGCTCCGTGATCAATCTGATGGTCGCGGCTCATGAGGATGACTTCAGATTCATCGTTCGCATACCTCAGCGAGATCCTGATGTTCAGGCACTTTACGAAAGAAATGTAAACTATTATTTTGCTCGTCGACATGATGCTCATGCTGCAAGAAACGAACGCAAGGCAAAAGATCATAATGCACGCAACGCAGCAAAGGGTCTTCCCGTAAGTAATAATCATTCTTCCTACAAACGGTTCTGATTAAATGTAGCCTGACTTATTCGCGACACCCAACGTTGAGATGCCGAAGAATTCTCGAATGGGTCGACAAGTTAAGGAGTGGCGTGGTGGTCCTAAGTACAACAAACTCAGCATCATTGGTAAGGGTGCTTTTGCCGTTGTATGGAAAATCACGGACAAGTTTGATGGCGTACCTTTCGCAGCCAAGGAGTTGGAAAAGCGAACCTTTATAAAAAACGGTATTCTTGATATAAAGATTGATATGGAAATGAAGATTATGCAAAAGATACAACATGTTAGTACCATCGTGGCATACAGTGGAACATGAGCTGACGATCGGTAGCCACATATCGTCCAATACATCGAACATATCGACTGGGAAGACCGCATTTTTATTATCATGGAATATGTGGGCTACGGAGACCTAGGTGGGCTCATTGCGAAGTCAGGAAAACTTGAAGAATTAAAGGTGAAGACGATTGCCACCCAGCTTCTCAGTGCTCTGAAGTACCTCCACGAAAACGGTATCACACATCGAGATATCAAGCCGGACAATATCCTGATCCACACCTACGATCCTTTCCAAGTGAAGCTGACAGATTTTGGATTGTCTAAGATGATTGACAACGGAGAGACTACGTTTTTGCGTACATTTTGCGGAACCCTTCTTTACTGTGCTCCAGAGGTTTACTCAGAGTACCGTGAGTATGATGATGACAACCGTAGGACTCTTCGTGGAACTGACAAGAAGCGGCTCCCGCCCCAAAGATATAGCCAGGCCGTTGATGTCTGGTCTCTCGCTGGTGTCCTTTTCTACACCCTTACTGGGTCCCCACCATATCCCGCTCAAAATGGCATCACCTACCAGGAATTGCTCAATAATATCATGACACAAGCCCTCGATATCCGACCACTTCAGCGTGCAGGTGTCTCAGAGCAAGGTCTCAAATTCATTAAGAGCATGTTGCACATTCGTCCACAATATCGCGCGACTGTTGGGGAACTTGAGAACGATGCCTGGATTACCGGTGCACCAGAAAGCTTTTCGATGTCTATGGAAGATGACGAGGTCGATCTAGTTGAGACTTATGATAACGATCGTATGATAGACCCTGAGCTCACTATTCAAGAAGTTGAGCAAGGAGCTTCTCAATTAAGCCTTCGAGATGACGATGCAAGAGAAATTGCCGATAGCGAGGAGGACCAGACCCAGAGCGGTCTCACCGAGTTGCTAAATCAAAACCAGCGTGAAATAAAGAACAGCTGGGACACTAACGAGACTAGATCGAATTATAGTGAAAGCTTCGGATTCATGGAAGGAGCTCATGCCAATACGGGAAAGCTCTTTGGTGAAGTTTCGGCAGTTGGTAGTAGCGGTGCTATTCCATCTACGTTCCTTCCGCAACCAGTCCCACATCATGTTCGACCAAGGTTGGAGGTCTCGGGTAGCACAGATCATCATGAGGTCGAACCAATCTATGGATATAACGAACATGGCGAGCGACAGGTCATGATTAATCCTATCAACTCTACACAATTTGCGATGCCCGTTAACCCACCACCACCTCCTCCAAAGCATGCTAGGGATGCTGATGATCGTAGAGCCGCTAGGTCGTCAAGTCTGATGGGCGCCGAATCATTAGTTGGCCAGCTGAATATGCAATCGCCGTCCGCAGGCTCTCCAGCTTCCGACCTCGTAACTGAATATGCAACTCCAGTTGTAGAAACTCAAGCACCTCTGGTACCAACAATGAGCCTTCGGAGACCACGCGATGAGGATGATTGGCAAATACAACCTATCCCACCGAAGAAAAAACTCATGTCCTCGCGACAGATTGACTTGGAGCTGCCGCCCAAGGTTTTCTGGGACCCAAAGAACAAAGCTACACATCACACCAATTACCCTCCTATGTCTGTTTCAAACTTCCATGCTTATGAAGAATATGCAGCTCAGAAAGGTGAGACCTTTACACACGGCGAGAGACTTTTTGAAAGTACTATGCAAAGCTTCAGAGCAAGCCGCAGCCCATCTTCAGAGCCTGTGGAGACTTATATAAAGACCGAACCCGAGCGGAAGATACTGATGAAGCGTGACGAGAGAAGGCTTAGCAGCGCTACCGCAAAGGATCGTTTACTGCCGGAAACAGCTCCTGGGACCCCTGGTATCATTGATGATATGATGATTGGTACCAATATACCAATCTCAATTCTTCAGCCGGTTGTCGGGAATGACTTCCAGCTCCCAAAACGAATCCTCGCCAAAGTGGTTGGCACATCGAATTCTGTATTGCCAACTATTAATCTCAACGTCACCGAGTCGGTCACAAGCTGGGGCCGAGGTGAAAATAACACCATCATCTACTCAAACGGCCGAGAAATTCGAATTCCCAAATACGCTTTTAAGATCCTGTTGTACAAGCCCAATTTTTACCAACCAGATGGCAGTCTTCCCGAAGGCGTTATTCCTGGAAATGGCGAGAATGCTATGGAGGATGACTTGTCATTTTATATTTCCACGAAAACCCGACGAGGTATCAAGATCAATGGAGCACTACTTCAGTGTTTCAACCAGTCGCCAAAAGAACCTTCTATGCAATGGGCCAAGATTTACCATGGCGATGTTATTACTGTCTGGACCCACGAACCCAGTAATGGAGAGCACACTAGTTTTAACTTCGAGTGTTATTGGGGTGATTCTAAGGAGCGACGCGCATGGCCCCTTACGCTTGAAGCCGTACCAACCGGGCCTATGCTAGACGAGATTGAGACAGTTTGTCTGGCACAGGAGGAGGAGCTAAGAATCAAGCGCAATGAGCGTGTTACGAAAGAGAAAGCCGTCGCAGCTGCTGATCGGAAGAAATTAATGGCAAAGAAGGCCATTGCTACGACCTCTATGCAGCCTGGCGATGGCGAAACCCCTATTATGCCACAGCATACCGAAGCCTCGACCTAATCTCGAACAAACACTACAGCCTCAAAATTGAATGTATCGGCTATCAATGCCACTTATATTGTACAACAACTTTTCGTTTGTCATATAACATTGCACCATTCAGGGTATAGGAAAAGCTACTCCTTTCTGAAAGGAAATCCAACCAAGTCTTGCAGTAAGTGTTTATGGTTTGCACTATTTCCTGCGAGGTTAAACGAAAATATCCAGGGAGTTTAGGGGTGTTAGCATGAAGTGCAGATATCAGAATACCCCCTTTGCTGTATGAGAAGAAGTCATGCAACAAGGGAAAAGATATGTGTGGAGAAGTAGCTGGCTGTTGGGGAGACAAGGCACGAGTCATTTTGATGGACTTGGGAAATGTCTCTTTTGACAGGTAGCTTAACATAACATAATATAATGCAATACAATACAATGCAAAATTATATCTCGTCGATGTGCGTACTTCTGCCCTGTTTGGGGAGAAGTACTTGCTGTCCTGTGCAAATAATAATAGCATTAATGCAGCTCCTCTAAACAAGAAAGATTCTTCAATCTCACATACACTACGGACGTACATCTAGTACACTTAGCACACTCTAATCTACACAGTACATATGTCTTTTAAGTAGCTATTCTAATCCCATTCTAGAAACCTAGATAATTTCATTGGTTAGATTACTTCTCTCTATTCCCTCAAGACAGAGACAGAGACAGAGACAGAGACAGAGACAGAGATAGAGACAGAGACAGAGACAGAGGGGCGAGGGGTTTTACTACCAAAAAAGTATCATTCTACTACCTTGGTGAGGTATTGGATGAAATCGTATGAAGCCAATTATTATGGAAGGGGGAGCGGGGGTTTCTTTAGGTGTTATTAAGTGCTATGCGGTAAAAGTAAGTGATGGTTGGGCTATTTGGAGTGACCTCCTACCATGAACTATGGACCAAAGTGAAGACGCCTTTTGTCTATTTTGTAAGTATTTGACCATTCTTCAATGGATGCCTGGCTGAAATGGTGGTGTTGCATTAGTAAGTATTAACGCGGAGGCACATAACCGCCATATAAATAATGCCCCCGAAAAGGAATTGGTTTGCAAGGATAAGCAGATGCCCGATTGAGATTTATATCACTAGCGACTTCATAGACAGGAGAATTTAGATTTCGTTGTACTACATTTTCATATCCATAATTACGTTTTATCTACCTGCTCATCTACACAAGAAGCTTCAATTCCCTATCACACGATATGTATGCATCTGATGCAAACATGTGCTGCCGTGCACCCAATTAAGAACGCCTTGTATATGCAGAAACCATCCTAGCTCCCGTTTTGTGATGGTGTAGATACAGTAAATTAATCAAGGTGATGTGTGACATGTTCGCTATTATGACCTCATCCTTGTCTCAGAGATCATCTTAGTTGAAAGCCATGAAAGCGGCGAGTCCAAGGAAAACCATGGCAATCGGGGAGGCAAGTCCGCTGGCTGAACCATCCTTGTTGAGTGCTGCGGTGGTGCCGCTGGTACCCTGTGATCCGGCGGAGGTGGTCTTGCTTGTAGACGGGCGGGCTATAGAAATATTAGCAATTGTGAAGGTGATATTGATCGCTGGTATATCACTTACTGGTGGCGCTGGATGAGGTTTCACTGGTAGTAGATGAGCTGGAGCTGGTGCTTGAAACTGTGGTGTTGGATCCAGTTGGGGTGGGAGCGGTGGCACCGAAGAACTGGAATTGCTCGCTGTAGTTAGGCTTGCTTACTCCATCTGCAACCATAAAGTTGTAGTTGTCGGAAGGCATATCGGCAGTAGGAGTGAAAGTGAGCGAACCTTCAGGGAAGGCTCCATTGGCTACGACTCAAGTTAGCGAGGCACTCCGAGGCGAAGGAGTGTAGATGCTCTTACTGGTGAGAACCTTGTAGGGCTCGAGGTTGTTGGCATCAAGACCGTGCTGAAGAGTGAGGGTTACTGGGCCCTTTGCTGTTCCCCAGGTAACTTCGAATGGCACGCCGACCTTGAGTCCACTGACATCAATGTTGGTGATGTTCAAAACGCTCTGGGCAGACACACTGCCAACGAAGGCAACCGCTGCGAAAAGAAGAGTGGTGAACTGCATTATGAAGATTGTATAATTATTCTAGAGCAAGTATCGCATTAGTTTGTTTTCCAGTGATAAGAAGCCACAGCCACCAAATGCCATTGTGCGCCGACGCGATGGGACCAGAGTTGAACGCGCATCCAAGCTGGGGTAAGGGTATGTATGACTTACAAGTAGACAAGATAAGGTATATAGATACGATGAAGAGGAGGAAAAAGCGAGTGTGATGAAGGACGATTACTTCGATGAACTTTTCAAGGTAAGGTGAGGAGGGTGAAGTGAGGTGAGGTGAGGTTGAGAAAAGTAGAAGGTTCCTGGTTGAAGGGGGGATGCGAGCGCAATAATAACACTCCGGATCGAGCGCTGCTTAATTTGGCCATGGGTGACTAATATCGTGAGGGGAACCAATCGCGAGCAGCCTTGGCCCTGAGAAGGCCAAGAGTACCGAGCAACGGTGATTGGCTGAATCTGATAGTTCTGGAGGCGTTGTGCGTTATAGTGGATCATAGTGGATCAGAATTTCGATTGGAAAGTGAGACTTGGCTGCTTTAGGGAAAGCGCGGTCAGATTTCCAGGGGGGAGACTCCCTTGCGCTAATGCTAATACGAAGTTAAAATAAGTAAATACTACGGAGAGTAAAAGTAGATGTACTGTATGTACCTGCATATGGTTGTATAGTATGGGAAATACATCCTACTGTAAGACTGTTAGTTGTACTATACACTACAGTACACCACCACCACCACCACCGCCACCGAGTAGAAGAGAAAGCACGCTAACGTGAGTCGAATAATTCCGCCCAGAAAATCTCGAATACGGGGGAACGCAGGGGGTAGGACGGGGTACGCGCGCCCGTGTGGTGAAAAAAGTGGAAGTGGATGGTTATTGCCTGATGATGGTGATATGTATTGCCTCTTTTACGTACTGTACTTTTACTGTACGATCATACGAAATTGCCATTTATCATACAAAACAGCGGCCATTTGGTCGACTACAGTCCCTGAACCGGTACTGTACTGTGGGAGCACGACCCGTATATGTGGCTTGCTGCAACCCGCCTCAAGGGCTGAAGGGGGACCTCTCACAATTCTTGTCACACAAACTTCCGGGATTTTGGCAGCGGCCGAGATTATGTCTTACGGAGTACTAGCCACCAAAACATTATGGGTGGTGGCGCTGCATTGCATGATCATGCTGGACATTTGACAGGCGTCGAGATCCTTGCATGTAAAACTCCGTGAAGTAAGGAAGAGTGTGAGGATGGGTTGGAATCCGGTAATGGACAAACAGGAAGCTATTCCCAAAGACCAACCAACCAGACAAATACCCAAGGTTACAGAACTTACTACACTACTTCATAAATTATCAATAACCTCTTGATTGAATATCATCGCGGCCATGTGGCTCAAATCACTTTCTTCTTTTTTCCCTTCCCTACTCTTCCTGTTTTATTTGCTTTTCTTATCATCAACATTGGTCTCACTGTCGTCCTGCAAATCTCTATGTACTTTCTCTCTCGTCCTGTTCTGCATTGCTTCTACACTATACGCTCAAATGCTTTACTTTGTGCGTCTCCGGAAATGCATGGGCTATTTAATTGCTATTGAAGTGGCTACAATCTCATAATAGTTCTCGGGTTGGGATTCCGTAGCACTTGACTTGCACATTTCGTTGTTTCAGTTGCTTTAATTAAATAAATGAACTCCTCCAGCTATCCCATGGTTCAGGTCGACTCTCAGCCTCAGTATTCGCTATTTTGATCGGCGTACCCGTACAAGCAATGACCATGCATAGCTGCATTCAATGTCTAATGGGCTGACACCTTTGGCGTCCATAACTCACCTCCAATTATGGGCCTGGTGTACAGTATACTTGTTTTCTTTTGTAGGCTAGAAGTCAACAAACACATTTTACCAAGCATTTTGCCTCCGCGCGGTTGGGATGGTTACTAGTACAACAACTCGCCACAGCTGGTGCACTAGCCGAAAAAATTGAAGCGCGGGTCGGCAACTAGAGAATTGTTTGCACACAAGCCGTTAGAAAGCACCCTTTAGTGAGCCTCAAAGGTCTGACGGTGCCTGGCTAGATCTTCAAACTAAGTATAGTTGTCGGATGGACCGTAGCTAAGCTAATACTGTTGACCACGGCCCGATGTTTACTTAAATATTTCAAGTATCCCGTGTTATTTTCCTATTTCCGCGTACCCATTCTGATAAAAAGAAACCCCTTCTAGGAAGAGAAGAGAGATACGTGCAAGATGCAGTTCATCACCTTCCTCTCAATTGCGCTGTTTACGGCTTTTGCAGCTGCTCAGAACCCCTTCAATTTCGTCTCCCTTCCGCAATCCATACCCGTCGGAACACCTTTCAATATCACTTGGGCACCATCCACCGGCACTGTTGACACGGTCACTTTGGTTCTAAGACAAGGCAATGCGAATAATCTAGCTACCATTCAAACCATCGCTTGTACGTCCTCTGGATCTCATTCCGACCCCTGAAGAGCAGCACACTAACAACTTCCCCACAGCAAATATCCAGAACACCGGTTCCTACTTGTGGACACCCTCCCCCTCCCTCGTCAATGGTCCTCTCTACGCTTTCCAGATCATTGACGATGGCAACACCGATATCGTGAACTATTCCGGTCGCTTCGCCATCTCTTCCTCTAACACCGTCACACCGTCACCATCGTCCCCCAGCCAAACAGATTTATCGGCTACAAGCACAGGAGCTTCGACCAGCACAGAGACCAAAACCACTATGGTTAGTGGGACGAAAACTAGCACGAGCACGGAGACAAGGACGAGTTCGAGCGCCACCACCGGCGCGACTGTGAGCTCGGTGAATACAGGCGGTGCGTCCATGATAAGCGTGGGCTGTGGCGGCATGTTGGTTTTTGTGGCGGGGATTATGATTGGGATGTAAGAATAAGAAACATATGGGAATTTTGGGTTATACTTGTACATATACACTAAAGTTAAATACTAGAACAAAATAGACTAATGAATGTATATCGACTATCTGGCTGTGAATATCTGGCTGTGGATGCTCAGAATGCTCAGGACGAGGTTTCGCTACTTTCAAGCGCCAGTCTATCATTCATATAGCATGCTTTTTCATGGTGTAACTCTAGCTTCTTACTTATTAAGTATGTAGGCTAGTAGGCCAACAAACCAGCCCCTTACTTAACCGAAACGAAAGTCACGGGGAAAAGCCAAAATACGTTGGCACTTTACCTCTGCACAACATGTCTTTTAATCTTCTACGAGTTATGATAATACACAGAGCAGAGATTTCCTAATGCCTAGAAACAAATGGGATTGCAAAGAGGTTTAGCGATGATGCGCAGCTTTGGCCTGTTACTGCACACAAGTCACTACAGTCGGAAGAACGCTGACAGATGGACGTGTTCAGCGTAATGGATACTTGACGTGTACTTAACGTGTACTTTCATTATTATCCCAATCATTATTAGCTGTGAAGTTAGTTCCTTTTTACTTCAAAAAGGCAATCTTCTCTATTATCAAGCCTCTATACTCTGACTTGTCTCGAGAACGCCTCTTGGAACAACTCCGAAGCTGCACGACAGTCCACATCGCAACCGGCAATTGACTTCTGTTTCCAGAGCTTTATATACTCCTCCTTGCTTTGAAAAATTCTACTCTACATATTCCCATCGTTCCTCCAAAACCAAAGAATCACCCAACGTGCAACAAACAGTGGCAAGTAGCTTCATCACATGCCCTCCCCACCATCCCCCCTTTCGATCTCGCTTCGTCCTTGGCACTCAACCCCACACATAGCACGGCCACGGCATATCAATCGTTTCAGGCACCACATCCGATCTTGCAATCTTGCTTCCTTCTGCATAGGGGCATCTGTGCCTGATTTGCATCATGCATCTTCTTCATCGTTAAAGAGATTTATGCTTTGGACCCCTGAATCAAGGGTCCAAAGCAGCTCCAAAAAAACCTGTCTAGCCCCAACTCGAGGTTGAATAACCACCAGAGCACCTTGCGCCAGACGGAATTTGCCTTGGAAGTTCTTGCCATCTACCGCGCTCACACACTTTCTAGGGAACTCTTTTGAAATTGAGTATAATGCACCAATAACAAGCCATGATATAAGCATTGCCGAAATATAACTGCCCTGGGCCTGGGGAAGATCATTGAGAGTGTGTGCTTTGGGTAATAAATATCATGTTAATATTACTTCTCAATGTGGTAGGAAGTGTGTATGCTTTCGTTTCTCCAATTATCTACTTACGGTATAGCAAGCTAGCAAGTGGGCTAGAGAACCACCGCCCAAGTATATAATAAGAAGCTCGCTTCCCCAAATATAGGAATGAGGTAACCACCACACTATTCAAGCATCATGGGTATCTCAAGTGTTCTCCAGTTCTCAGTCTCCCTCCTCGCTGCTACTGCGGTGAATGCGAGTCCGCTGTTGAATAGCAGAGGAGAGATTTCACATGATGGAGTGGTTGGCTTCCCCGAAACGGTGCCCGGTGGGATAATTGGTGATGTGTATGAGGCATACCAGCCGTTCCTAAAAGTGGTTAACGGATGTGTTCCGTTTGCCGCTGTTGATGCTGCTGGGAATACCGGGTACGTCACTCACTCCATCCGTCATGTATATATATATATAAGTTGTCCAACGTCTAACAACCTGCTACAGTGGTGGCCTCAAGCCTACAGGAGATAGCCGTAGTAAATGTAGCTCCAACATCGGACAGATCTACGTCCGCAGCGGAACTCTAAACGGTCGCAC
>Ga0247734_1001014_pt1 | contig 22497 bp, 23 predicted proteins | sample UWRJL103311B2_FD_180933 | JGI IMG/M metagenome (GOLD analysis project Ga0247734, IMG submission 180933) | Plant litter microbial communities from Arlington Agricultural Research Station in Wisconsin, United States - UWRJ-L103-311B-2 | ecosystem: Environmental > Terrestrial > Plant litter >... | reverse complement strand
CCTGTAAGCTCCGGAAACGCGGCAAAAGAGGCGGCCTCGATACTTGAGGCCGCCTCTTAAATTGCCGTCGGTCAGGAGAGAAGATCATTGGCGGTTGGCTCTCCGGCCTAAGTTGGGAAGCAGGCTTACCTGATCGTCAGGTGCTGCGCGGCGTGGACAAAGACGTGCTATCCTATCGTCGCGGCGTTGCGGGGGAGGAGCCGTCCAGCAGCATGGACGCGTCGTTGAAGTCGCCGGTCGAAACGAGCTTCTCCCAATCATGGACCAGCGACTTTCTCCTGCCGTCGCCAATGATGAACAGCATCTCGGATTCCTTCAGAGTGCGGTTGATATGGATCGGCGTTAAGTCATCGGTCAGCGTCAAGTGGTCCGGTTCTAGCATTAGTGCATCGTTGGCAGTGTTGCCGCTTCCCAGAGCCGGCGGCCGCTATAAGCTGCCCCACAGATCTGACAGAGCCCCCCGGTTCCGCCTACTTCGCCTGCAAGAGAAGCTTGTCGAATTTTGCTTTCGCGAGAGGTGGCAGCTTGGCTGTCTGCCCAGCCAGGTCATCTTTGTTGCCGGCCGACTTGACTTCCACGATGCCGACCATGCCCATGCCCATGTGAGGTAGGCACTTGTAAGCATAGAGGCCGGCCTTCGAGAACGGGACCACGATGTCCTCGTTCATCTTGCCTTTGAACGGAGCCGCGCCGGCTGGAATGAGGCCTGGGATTGACTCGGCATTGTGGCTTTTGTCGGAAGCGACGAATTTCACGCTGTCGCCCGGCGCAATTTTGATAAAAGCAGGCTCGAAGACCATCGGACCCGTGGCGCCCCTGTTCAGCATCTTCACTTCCCACTGGTTGGCCCATGCAGGTGCTGCAGGAACCAGCACTATCAGCACCGCGCTAGTCGCGACAACCTTCAACAAACTGCGCATGATCTCTCCTTTAGCCGAGCCGCGGCCTGAAAGTAGCGCTACCGGTATTTGCCTGAACGGCGTCTGGGTGACTCGTTCATCTTCAGAATAGCCATTGCCGCGTACGCACGTGACGCTTGAGGATCGCGCATTTGCGATGACCAAGAGTGGCCGCCATTCTACCGCCGTGTCGGTACTCTCGGCGCGTTGCCGCCTCTGCGGCGCTCACGGTTAGCTTTCGCTCCGACGAACTGGATCGAGCCTTCCCGGCTGATCGCGCGGCTGCAGACGATCCTCCAGCGCGTCGCTCGCCGGCTTGGCTGCCCACCAAGGAACTGCAGCGGGGATCCACCTTTTCGACGAAGCAGGTATACCTCGGAGCACGGTACAAAAACATCAACGCCAAAGCCGCAATCGACATAGTACGTCGCATACTAGTCCCGACCTTAGTCCTTGTCGCAGATCAGTACAGTGCACCCCAAGAAGTCGCATTGGCAGCGGTATTCATCTGAACAGCGGATGCCGATGCCGTTCATACCGCTGGACTTGTACCCGCAGCAGAGCGAACAGCCATGTTAATTCAGGCGAACGAGCGGCGGGTTGAACTCCAGCTGTAGTGATCGCGGGGGCTGTGGGTGGTGGGGCGGCCCGGTGCCGCCCGGACCGGAGCTCAACCCATGCCCAAGCTTACCGACACCCAGAGCATCCTTCTGAGCCACGCTGCCCAGCGGCGAGAGCGTCAGCTTTGCCACGGCAAGCTCGACGACTGATGAAATCGAGCGTGTCCCTGGGCGTTCCTGCAAGTGCTTCGCAGTTTGTCATTTATTGGCGAATTTGCGGCCACGTTGCGCGATCCAGGGATAGACGAGCAATCCTGGCGCGCCTCGACGAACTCGGATCCGAGGGTCCCGGCAAAATCGCTCATGATGGCCCTTGTTTCAGGGCAGAAATCTGCGGAAATTCTCCGGACTCACGATCCGCGCACGGGGCACCGCTATACCGCGCGTCTTGAGGGCAAAGCTGGGTGTCAGACGTATCAATCCAGAAGCTGATCGCTAGCGGCATTGTGTGCCATCAGGCTGAGCGCCTTGATGAGGCAGTCGAAATTTACCGAACCGTTTTGCGCGCCCGCCCTGATCATCCCGACGCGCTTCATCTGATCGGCGTAGCGGCGAGACAGCAAGGCGACCTGTCTCGTTCGATTGAGCTGATCAGCCGCGCAATCGCGCTCAACACACAGGTGGCAGCGTACCACAACAATCTTGGCATCAGTTACATGGACGCGGATCGCCTCGCCGAGGCCGCAGGAGCTTTCAAGTTGGCGCTGCAGCTAAACCCGCGTCATTCCCAAGCTCGATATAATCTCGCATTTGTCCAGCAGCAGCGCGGTGAGCTTGATTCAGCTGTCCAGTCATACCGCCGAGCCGTCAATTTGGCTCCATCGGCCCAGAGCTGGAATAATCTAGGCAACTGTTATTTCTCGTTGGGTGATCCAGAGGCAGCGTTGGCCAGCTTCACGCGCGCTCAATCGATCGACAGCCGTGCGGCGGCGGCACCCAATAACGCTGCGGCCGTCTACCTTGCGATTGGGAGACCGGATCAAGCTGAACGCATCTACCGGCAAATACTGGCTGCTCATCCTGGATTTGCGGAGGCGCACTATAACCTAGGTCTGGCGTTGATGGACCTGGAGCGACCGCAAGAGGCAGTGGAGCATTTTAGGGCGGCGCTGCAACGGCAGCCGGGCTATGCGCAAGCCCTCTACGGCCTCGGAAATGCGCTCTGCGAGCTTGGCGAGTATGGCTCGGCGGCTCGCCAGTATGAGTACGCCCTCCGCCAACGGCCAGGCTTCGCTGCCCCCCGCCTTGCGCTGGCCATGGTGGCTGCGCCCATGCTTGCCGATAGCGTTGAGGATAGCAGCGCGATCCCGCAGCGGTTTGCGACGGCGATTGAACATCTGAAGGATTGGTGCCGTACGTATCCCGGGGCGCTCGCGACCGCCATAGGATCTACCCAGCCATTTGCGCTCGCTTATCGTCCCGAGGACATGACGACGCAGCTCACGCAATACGGCAGGCTCATGTGCGAGCAGGCAGGTGCCGTGCGTGCAGCCGCGCATAGCCGGGCGCCAGCAATCGTCGGCCGTGCTCGGCCGCGTCTTGGTATCGTTAGCGGCCACGTCCGCCGGCATCCCGTGTGGCAGATCATCCTGCACGGCATCTTGGCCAACGTCGATCGGGACCGATTTGATGTACGTCTCTATGATACTACTCGGCGAACCGACGAGCAGAGTGCCTGGGCAGCTCGCCAAGTCGATCATCACCGAGCCCAGCCACTTACTTCGGAGCGCTGGATCGACCACATTGAGGCAGACGCGCCGGACATTCTCTTGTTTCCGGAAGTAGGCATGGATCCTGCCGCCGGTTACATCGCCGCTCATCGTCTAGCAGCGCTTCAGGTTGCGAGTTGGGGGCACCCAATCACGACCGGGCTTCCTAGCATTGATCTTTTCCTGACCGGCGACCTTATGGAGCCGGACGACGCCGCCATGCACTACAGCGAAACCTTAGTGCGTCTTCCAGGAACGGGTGTCCTTACCGCCTTCGATGTGGCCGCCCCCGGACCCTGGCGCGGGCCGCCACGAACCCAGGGCCGAGTGCGCTTCGCTCTTTGCCAGCAAGCGATGAAGTTCGATCCGGCGTACGATCCTCTCATCGCCCGCATCGTGGCACAGGCCGGCAATGCTGAGTTGTGGGTGGTCCACTCTGTCAAACATCAGTGGACCGGCGACATCCTCCACAAGCGCCTTTCGCGCGCTTTGGCCGATGTCGGATTGGACCCGAAAGCTCACCTTTGTGTCACGCCGTGGATGCGGGAGAGCGAATTCCTGGGCTTCCTTGCCGAAATGGACGTGATCTTGGATTGTCCGGCATTCTCCGGCTACACGACCGCCTGGCAGGCCGCGCACTCTGGCACCCCAATCGTGACGCTAGAAGGGAAGTTTTTGCGACAGCGGCTCGCGGCGGGCCTCCTACGGCAGATTGGACAAGTCGACGGCGTGGCTTCTGACGAGGACGATTATGTAAGACGGGCGTTAGCACTGGCGGATCGCAGGGCTCATCCTGTGGCTCGCCAGGCGATGCGCGATGACATCAAGAGTGCCGCCGCGCGTGCTGATGGCAATCGAGCCGCCTTGATTGCCTTTGAACAAGCTCTCCTAGGTTGAAAGAACACCTTTCTAAGATGTCGTTTGACCAATAAGCAGGCATTCCGAGCGCCCTTGGTGCACTTCGGCAAACCGACGTCGGTAATGTTTGCCGTTGGCGGTTTCGATCGAAGGCACGGCTGAGCAAAATGGCTGAGGTCATTAAGCCCGCCCTCTTGGGCGGCAGCAATCTCGGCATTCCTTCGAAGCCGCCCCGATGCATCTGCTACGTTCAAGTCTTCCGTGCGCGGCCCATAGTGCGGTAGAGAGAGGGAAAACCAGAGGATGCTGAATTGATACGATCCGCCGTGACACTGCTGTGCGCGCTCGCCGCAATATCGGCGCCGGTTGCCGCCGCGCCGAAGCGTGTGGGACCGGCGCCTGCTGCTAACCGCGCATGGGTTGCGGCGTGGGGCTACGTCATCTCGCCTTCCCCGCCCGGTCAGCAGCCGGCTGCCCCCATAGGCGGTTTTGGCGGACCGGTGGTTCCGCTCGGCGCTGTTGCGAGTCCAGCCAGAACGCCCAATCCGCCTCGGCTGATCAACAACCCTGGCAATCTGCCTGTCGATATCGGCACGGCAGACCTTATCAGTGCGACCGTCCGGCAGGTCGTTCGCGTGTCCGTCGCGGGAAGCGCAGTGCGCTTGCGACTGTCGAATGAAGGCGGGGTAGACGCTCTTCCAATTGGAGCGGTACATGTTGGCGTGGCGGGACCCGACGGGTCGGTCCTGCCTGGCACGAATCGCGTCGTCACCTTCGCCGGCCTTCCCGGCACCAATATTCCAGCAGGCGCGCCGTTGTTGAGCGATCCCGTCGCGCTGCCAGTTAAGGCACTCGATAATCTGGCGATCTCGATCTACGCTCCAGGCCGGCTACCGGTTCGCAACACGCGGACGCTGTGGCAGTACGTTGCCGGTCCGAGTGGCGATAGCAGCGCAATGCCGGCTCTGCCGCAAGTCCGTCTGGCAAGCGCCCCGGTGATCCTTACTCAGGTAGAGGTCGCGCCGATCGAGCCGACGGGCGTTATCGTCGCGCTCGGAGATTCCATTACGGAGGGCTATGGCTCTACAAATAACGCGTTTCGCGGCTGGACCGATCGGCTCGCCGAGCGGCTGGCAGCTCAGCCTGCCAAACAACATTGGGCAGTGGTGAATGCTGGGATCGGCGGCAATCGCCTGCTCGGCTACGGTGCCGGACCGAATGCACTCGCGCGGTTCGACCGCGATGTCCTGAGCGTACCTGGCGTCAAGATCGTGATCTTGCTGGAAGGGATCAACGATATTGGGCGCAGCTTCAGCCCACGCAGCCCAAGCGATCCGGTAACGGCGGACGCTTTGATCGCAGCGGACAAGCAGATCATTGAGCGAGCGCACGAGCGCGGTATCCGAGTAATCGGTGGAACGCTTACCCCGTACAAGGACGCTGGTTATGCGAGCGAGCAGGGCGAAGCGGTACGGCAGGCACTCAATAACTGGATCCGAACTTCCGGTGCCTTCGATGGCGTGATCGATTTTGCGTCTGCGGTGGCGGACAAAGAGGATCCGCTAAAGATCGCTCCGAGCTTCAACGAAGGTGACAAGCTCCACCCGAACGATGCTGGCTATAAGGCAATGGCCGACATGGTCGATCTGCGGACACTAACGGGTATGTAACTCGCCTTGAGGGCCAGTACGATCGAGCGTGGTTATGAGACGGTCGGAGGACGCGTTTGTCCCGATGCTGTCTCCGTCGCCGCGACAAAGGCCGCCGCCACGGTCACCAGAATGCTTGGCCCGATCCAGACCGGCGCGAGATTTCGGCGCTGGTCGACCCCGAACGGCAACGTTATGGTCGATTACTCCGTTATTCGATGCCAAGCACTTGCACAGGTGCTGTCGGTCTAATGCGAACTGCTCTCGACGATGCATTCTGGTCTTTGAGGATGGCAGCTTAGTTCGCGAGGATCTGCCACTCGGCCAGCGCGGCTGAGCGGAGCTGCTTGTAGGTCTGTCGATCGACGAGGTGGCGTTCAAGATTGAAGTGGTTGTTGACGTTGACGTGAACCGAGGCGAACTTCTGTAGACTGCGCATTTGTCGGAACCGCAGCATCGCCCGCTCTCCTCGTCGGAAAGGCAGGTGGCTGTTCTCCACGCGGTTATTAGCCCACCGCCCGACCTCCTGTTTGTCCTCGTTGCCGAGCTCGGTCATGGCCGCACGATACGAGCGTAGCCCATCGGTGGTGATTGCTTCTGGCGACCCGTGTCTCTTCAGCGCCTTCTTCATAAACCTGAGCGCGGCATCCTTGTCGCGCGTCCTGGTAATGTAGCTTTCGAGGATCTCGCCTTCGTGATCGACGGCGCGCCAGAGATAAACCATCTCGCCGTTGAGCTTCACGTACATTTCGTCGAGGTGCCATCGCCAATGGCGGACGCCACGCATCCGGCTAATCCGCTGGCGCGGATGTCGCCTGCGAACATCGGCCCGAACCTGTTCCACCAGTAGCGGACGGTCTCATGGCAGATGTCGATGCCGCGCTCGAACAGCAAATCCTCGACGTTCCGCAGCGAGAGAGGGAAACGCACGTACATCATCACCACGAGGCGGATTACCTCTGGCGACGAGTTAAAGCAGCGGGATGGGAAGGGCGGCCTTGCGCGAGATTTGCGGCTGATGCCGTTGGGCTAGCAGCTGCCCCACAGCTCTGACAGAGCCTCCTCAAGCCCTCCGAGCTCGCTGATAAGCAACTTCTGCATCGATGGCGTGCTTCAACGTTCGAAGTCTGATCAACCGGGGGTCGTTTGGATTACACGCGGAGGAAAGCGTACATATCTCCTGATCGAGCTGTGCTTGCTGCTGCTCAATCGTGCTTTTCGACGGATCGCCCATGTTCGTCCTCGTTGCGGCGACGACGTGCGAGGCACCGCATTGACCAAGGTACGTTAGATCCGGCGTATCGGTTGTACGAGACTCAGCCACGGCGGACCCGCTTGCATTCCCTAGAATAAATATCCGACCACTACTCGGATCTGGCGAGGCTCGACAGGATGGATATGTCGATCTTCAACGCCTTGTGTGGGCTCGCCTTGCAAGCGCGAAGCGTAGAAATAATTGATGTCGGCGTCACGCGCGCCAAATATGTTAAGCACGTCCGTCCCAATTTCGATCCGGCCCGTCGTGTAATATGCGCCGAGGTTGACCAGCGTCGTCGGGCTGGATCGCACGCTGTTATTCTCAATCAGCGGAGCCGCTCCGAAATGGCGAACACGTAGCGAGCCGGTGATGCCGTGTCCGAAATCAAGTGAACCACCGGCGGAGATCACCTCATCCACCGAGTTGGGAATGTGCGTCTGGCCGGGCGTCACATCGTGGAAGCGGGCATGGGTCACCGTTGCCGAACCATCAAGCGTAAGCCAGGCTGTCGGACGCCAGAAAAGGGTTGCCTCTGCGCCGTAGCGGCGGGTCGCATCATTCGGCTCGGTAGTGCCACCATCGCCGACGAAAACGAGCTCGGAGCCCAAGCTCAGGTGATAGCCGACGATGGAAGCGGTGAGGCGCGAGAACTCGGCGCGCGCGCCCAGCTCATAGCCGCGAGCCTTAACCAATACCGGCACACGATCGACTGACTCACCTGTCACCGGATCGATGCGGATGCTGGCGCCGCGCACGTCGTTAGAATGGAAGCTCTCGCCATAGTTGGCGTAAAGTTCGAAGTGATCGGCAGCGCGCCATGCGAGCGCAGCCTTCGGACTGAAGATGAAGTCCGATCCCTGGCCTGAATTGGCGGCGAGCGTCTGCGCAGTCACATCATACCCGTAGAGATCACCGCGCACGCCCAGCGTCAGCCGCAGCCGGTGAGTGAACGATGCGGTGCCGTCGGCGAAGATCGCGCCGCTATACTCATCGACCTTGTCTTGGCGGACCGTGTTACGGGTTACACCTGCGGTAGAGCCGTAGAGGCCGATCTTGCCGATATGGTCCCATCGCGCGTCACCGCCGACCGCAAAGGTGACCGGGATCGTGCCTATCGACGCAGGGATGCTGTGCCGTATCGAGCCGCCGGACTGGCCGCGCTGATCCCGTTGCTGGAACTCGTCACCGTTGACAGGATCGTTCAGAAAATACGTAAAGTTGGAGGTGAGCAGAAAGCGGTAATACACGCCGTAAAGATTGATCTTGGTGTCCCCGAAATGAGCGTTGCCGGTGAGCCCTAGCCGCGTCGTCCGACCGCCAAGCGCAGGATCGATGTTGCCCCACCGGCTGATGAGGCCACTTTGGATTGCCCGCTCGGGCACTTGGTCAGTCGCCTTCCACGTCGCGTGATACCCTGTGAAGCTCAGGTCCCAGCCGCGGCTAGTGGTACCCTGAGAGTATTTTACCAGGCCGTTGACCTTAGTTAGCCCCTCATTGAGATCCCAAGGGCCGTTGGATAGCGTACCATCAAGTGCCGCCAGCAGGTTGCCATCCGATATAGCTGAGCTTCCCGCGGCCAGCGCGCGGTAGTAGCCATCACTGCCGATGGTCGCCTCGATCATCGGACGATCAAGTCTGTCGATGGTGGAGAACTTAACGGTTCCTGCGGCCATGAAGTCGCCCACATCGGCGAAATACGGTCCTTTCCTATAGTCGATCCGCTCGATGAGTTCGGGGATCAGAAAATTTAAGTCCAGGTAGCCCTGCCCATGGCCATGAGTGCGCATGTTTACCGGCACGCCATCGACGAAGCCCGCAAAGTCGGTGCCATGATCGAGGTTGAATCCGCGCAGGAAGTATTGGTTTGCCTTGCCCGTCCCGGAATGTTGAGTGGCGATTACACCGGGCACGTTCTCAACCAATTCGCCTACACGGCTCAGCGGCCGATCCTCAAAGTCTTTGTACCCGACGACGCCTTGCGATCCCGAGACCGCAATTCCAATCTGGGACAGAGCCCGTCCATACACCACAATGTCGTGCTGATCTCGCGCTTGAGACACCAGGCCGCCTTCTCCGCTCAGAGGAAAAGTTTCAGGCTCGATCGGCACCGCGTTGGCGGGCGACATGACGGAGACCAACTGAACCGCAGCTACCACACTGACGCGAGCAGGACAGGATAGCAAATAATTCCTGATAAACGCCAAGTGAGCATATCTGAATAACAGCATCAGATTACTCCGTAAAAGCGAATAGTCTGCGACCGAGCAGTCCCAGATCAGTCGTTCGTAAATCACATCCGGGCGCTGGCCGCAACGCGCGGTGTTAGTTGAAGCTTCGTTTTGCGCGACTATGCAACCGGCTTTTGGGTGCTGATCGGGGCATCCGCGGATTGTTTCCCCGCGTAGCCGAGCACATGGTTGACAAAAAGTTTCGCGCCCGGCCGGGCGTTGCAACCAGCTGCCTCGACCTTCCGTATATATGTCTAATCCGAGCTTCCGAACTAGCTTAACCGCAAATTAATGGTTTGCTTTGTTCAATAAAATGAAGTTCTTATGAGTCGCTAACTTACAAATCAAATGGCGATTCGTCATACGGGGGATGAAGATGCGGGCCTTCGCGGGATATCAGCGAACTCTGCCATGGCGCGCGCTCCCTCTGCTGATTGCGGGCTGGATGGGCAGCTCAGCGTCCGCCGAAATCGTCCAGACTTTGGGTAGTGGCAACACGCTCGTAACCGTAAACACCGCCACGCCGGGTACCATCGCGAGCAACGTGGCAATTACTGGCATCTCGCCAGGAACGACTTTACGCGGTGTCGATTATCGCCCAGTCACTCCGCGTGTTCTTTATGGCATTAGCAATGTTGGTCAGATTTACGCTATCAATGCTCGATCGGGTGCTGCAGTGTCCGTCGGGACGCCGGGCTTCGCCCCGATCAGCGCGCCCGGCTTTGATTTCAATCCCACGGTGGATCGCATTCGTGTCGTCAGCCAGATCGGCCAGGATGCGCGTCTAAATCCTGATACAGGCGGCCTTGCCGCAATAGACGGCGCGCTCGCCTACGCGACAACCGATGCCAGTGTTGGCCAAATCCCAACGGCGGCCGGCGCCGCTTATTCGAACAACATCGCGGGTGCGGCGACGACCACGCTCTATGTGATCGATACACGCGGCGGTCTCGCTCCAGCGCGGCTAGTGACACAGGGCAACGCGACGGTTTCACCAAACAGCGGAACCTTGTTCACCGTCGGTTCGACAGGCGTGACAACGGCAAGCTCGGTTGGTTTCGATATATCGCGCAGCGGCACGGCTTTCGCGACGCTGACAAGCCCAGTCACTGGCGTAACCTCGCTCTATCAGGTCAATCTTGCGACCGGCACTGCCACGCTGATTGGCGCGCTAAGCGGCAACGCGACCTATGACGGGCTGGCGATCCAACTCGCTTCTTTCACGTCGATGGGCATGACGGCAAATCAAGCGGCGGTCGGCGCCACACTGGATAGCTTCGTGGGTTTGCCATCTGTGGCCCTGACTTCTCTGTTCAGTGGCATCGACGGTAGTTTTGCGACGCCCGGCGCACAGTCGGCGGCCCTTCAGGCCCTCTCGCCAGCGACATTCAGCAGTCTCCCCGATCTCTCGCTCGGCAGCGTGCAGGAGCAGGAGACCGCTATCCTGCGCTACGCGCGTGATCTGCGCGGGAACGCGACAACGACGCTGGATGGGGATGGCAAGATTGGCATGTGGCTAGTGGGCGGTTCGCGATTTGGGAGCTTCGACGCCGCGACTGATCGCCCGCGCGTTAGCAGCAATGATTATCACCTGCTTGGCGGCGTCGACTATCGCTTTTCACCGAGGATCGCAGTGGGCGGGTTCGCCGGCACGAGCAAGACCGACGCGAACCTTGCATCCGGCGGGTCGCATGGCGCTCTTAGAAGCAAGTTCGTCGGCGGCTACGCAACTGCGGCAGTTGGCCCTGTTTATCTCGACGCCTGGGGCAGCTACACCGATCTCGATTGGGGTTTACGGCGCGTCACGACGATTGGCGCGTTCCAGGACCGGACATCGGCGAGCACAAACGGTCAGATCTGGACCGGCGGCGCGTCGGCAGGGCTGAGCTACGATCTCTCCGGCTTCGAGCTCGAGCCCTTCGCTGCCTTCCGATACGCCGATGTCGAAATCGATCGCTTTAGCGAAGCAGGCGGTATCACGGCGCTATCGGTAGGCCGATTTGATCGCGTTTCGGTGCGAACCAATTTAGGCGCGCGTATAGGGGCTAAATTCGAGGTAGCTGGGGCCACGCTGCGGCCGCAGCTTCGTGGCGGGTGGTATCACGAATTTCGCGATCAGCGCCGCACGATCAACGCGGCGTTCGTCGCGAGTGAGATAGGTGCCCGGTTCGGCTTCACGACGACGCCGCTTAATGCCGATAATTATAACGCAGGTGCCGCACTGAATATTTCGGGCAATGGCCCGCTGTCGCTGGTCATGGATTACGACACCCAGTTCGATCTGGACCGCGAATATCATTCGTTCACTCTCGGCGTCCGGATGGCGTTGTAGGCTCCGATGACCGGCAGGCTTCCCGATTGGCTTCCAAAGCGACCGGGCATGCTTTTGCCGGTCGTAGGTGTGCATGTCGGCGCGCTGATGCTGGTTGTCGGGAGCCGGGCTACGCACGTCGCACCTGCTCCGGATGCGCGGCTGACCGTGTTCGATATTGCCTCCCTTCCCGTAACCGTAGTCGAGCCACCCAAAGCGACGCCCGTCGTTGTGCCGGTTGATACCCCCCCGATTACTGCTCCGCCGATGGTAACGCCAATCGTCCTTGCACAGACGCCTACGCTCCCGGACGCAGATCAAGCTGGCAGTGGCGTAGAGTGCGATCTGACCGATGTGGTACAGACAGCCGTCCGCGAAAGCTCGTCGGCGCGATCCGCCCTGTTGATGTTGCCCCGCGTTACCCGGTCTGTCGCGAACGCTATCATGCTGTGGGATGGTCAGTGGACCGCCGGTAATACGACATCCACCCAGTATGCGCTGCGCAAAGTCCGCGAAGTCGTCACGGCGGCGGTCGATGCGGCTTCACCCGAATGCCAAGCCGCCGTGCAGGCTGGGCCTCGGCTGGCGACCGTGCCTGGCGCGACCGACATCGTGATCGTTTTTGGATCTGGACGTTGGCGCTGGAGAGACCTGACCGCCGCACCCGTGCTGACCGTAGCGGCCAACGATATCCTCGGGCGAGACGGAGAGTCCGTCCGTCCCACAACAACCCAAATATCTAACTAAAACCCCGCCTTCGCGCCCGGAGAAACGTATGACCCCGCGTACAAAGCTAATGATCGCATCCCTCTTAACCGCGACGAGCGCATTGCTCGCCATGCCGGTCTTTGCATCGAGCCACCGCGAGGCGCCCGGGATTACCGAACGCCCTAAGGTCGATAATACCGACGTGTATGCCTTTCGCAGTTACGAGCCCGGCCGAGAGGCTTTCGTTACGATCATCGCGAACTTTCAACCCGACCAGAGCCCCGGCAGTGGACCTAACTATTTTACGATGGATCCGGACGCCATCTACGAGATCCACATCGATAATGACGGAGATGCGAAGGAGAACCTGACCTATCAGTTCAAGTTCGCCAACACGCTTACCACTGGCACCGGCATTCAGCTGCAGGTGGGGGACAGATTTTTGTCAATCCCGCTACGGGCAGCGGGGCCAGCGTCGGATCAGTCGAATGTAGGCGAACTCGAAAGCTACACTCTTACTCAGATCACTGACGACCGCCGTTCAGGTACTCGAGCCGCGCTTTCGGCCGGAAGTTCGGCAACCTTCGTGAAGCCTCTCGACAACGTTGGTAACAAGACAATCCCGGACTATGCGTCTTACGCCAACCAGTACATATACTCGGTGAGCCTTCCAAACTGTTCGACCCCAGGTCGCGTGTTCGTAGGTCAGCGGGCCGAGGCTTTCGCGGTCAACCTCGGTGAAATTTTCGATCTGGTGAATTTCGTTCCTATCGAAGGTGACAGTGCACCGGGTGCGGGTGACAATCGCGGGTTTCCTGGCGGCATCAAACAAAGCCGCAACAACGACGATCTCGTGGGAAAGAAAAATGTCACTTCTCTAGCCCTTGAGCTGCCTATCGCCTGTATCAAGGGCGGCGGTAATGGCGTGATCGGCGTCTGGTCGTCAGCCAGCCTGCCGCAGGCCGAGCTGCGTGATCCTACGCCGACTTATGCAGTTCCAGCCGTTCAAGGCGGCGCGTATGTACAGGTTTCTCGGCTTGGCATGCCACTCGTGAACGAGCTTGTTATCGGGCTCAATCAGAAGGATCTTTTTAACGCGGTGAAGCCCACCGCCGACGCGGCGCTGGCCGACTATGTGACCAATCCAACGCTTCCGGCGATCTTGGATAAGCTGTTCCGTGGCCCGGTAAACGCGACGCTTGGCACGAACATCGCTAACTTGGCGCCGAACAACTTTCCGCGCGCCGATCTCGTTGCAACCTTCCTGACTGGTATAAAGACGCTGAACCAGATGGCGACGGTGACGCCATCCGAGATGATCCGTCTAAATACCGGCGTAGCGCCGACACCAATAGCAACGCAGAGCACGTTTGGGGTCGCAGGCGATGATCTTGCCGGCTTTCCAAACGGTCGCCGACCGGGCGACGACACAGTCGACATCACGTTGCGTGTTGCGATGGGGCGCCTGTGCTATCCAGTGCCGATCAATCATGTGCAGACTGATCTAGGCCTGTGCGCGCCCGGCAACGCCCCGGTGGGGAATGTCTCCTTCACTGACGGTGCGCCGATCAGTGCGCGCGATCTACAAAATGCCTTTCCTTATCTGAACACGCCCATACCTGGCTCGCCACGCAGCGTTCGCAATACGATCTCTGCGCAGCCCGGCCGGAATTGAGGAACAGGACAATGAAGATCATCCTTCGTATACTCGCTATTACAACGCTCTCTCCGCTTCTGCTCACCGCATGCGGTGGCGGCGGAAAAGATGCCGTCGTCTCGACTCCACCGGCCACGGCTCCACCGACGACCACTGCCTTTCAAAGCAAGTTTGGTGCGAGCTTCGCCACTGCCTTCAACGCGGGCCCGACTGCGGCGCCGATCGATCCGGCAGCCAGCGATGTCCTGGCATTGAACCTGACGACGACACCTGAGGACAACTGATAGATCGCCAGATTGTACAACGGGCCGAGTTAGCCGCCGTCAATGCCGGACAGGCGAATAACCGAACGTAAGGCTGGAGAACGTTGTCTCAAAGTCGGCCGCAGGGTTTCCTGCTACCGGCTTTGTCCAGATGACGTTGACCAGCCAGGCACCTCGATTGGGGACGGTAAAGCGCGTTCGGCCCGCTGGATCAGTACGATGCATTTCTACGGGACGCGTATCGAAATCGAGGTTGGTAAGCTTCACCAGCGCCCCAGCCAGCGGCCGACCTTCGAACAATATGCGGACCGGCAGCAAGCCGTCGGTCCGCAGCCTGTAGGGGTCGCGCTCGGGAACAATCTCGAGAGACAAACCGACTGGCCGCGTTACTTGCGGTTGCGCCGCGTTGGTGTCGCCAACCTGCACCAGGGCCTTCAGACGACGACTGTAAGTTTCGCGGCCATTGGCCTTGGTCTGGCGGTTCCTGGCACGCAGATCGAGTGCGGGCGTGAGACCCTCCTCCGCAGCATAGCTGTTGTAGCGAAGCGCGGGCAGATCACTCGAAGCCGGCGTCGTCTGCATCGACACTACGTACGTGCCCGGCGTTGGGAGTTTAAGCACGCCATTACTCGCGGCTCCTGCGACCAGATCGGCGCGATGATCGCGCACACCATCCGGGCCAGTCGTTTTAAGGAAAACGAGCCGGGACATATCCCCTGCCCAGCGTTCACGCAGAGCCCCATGCCCGACAAGCACGACAAACGGCGCAGCAGCCGGTGCCGCAAATTGGAACCCACGCGTCTGCAGCCAAAAGTCGTGGGCAGAAAGCGGTGCTGCGAACCCCGCGATGGTCAATCCCAACGTCCAATGTCGCATACTCAAACCCTTCGCGGTGAAGCAGCGTCACGCTACGAGGTTCGGGGCCGGTCCGGAAAGGAATTATCGTGAAGACAGCGAGGCCCGATGCCACGGACCAGCGCCCTCCCACGATTGCGCGGATTTGCCAAAATACTTTGGCGCTTGCCGCAGTGATGGCCTGGGCGAGTCCGGCATTGGCGCATTTTGACACCAGTTTGGCCGGTGGATTTGGCGCAGGGTTTCGCCATCCGTTATCCGGGCCGGATCATCTATTGGCGATGGTCGCCGTCGGCCTGTGGGGCGCCTTTCTAGGACGGCCTCTCATCTATCTGCTGCCAGTGATTTTTCCCACGGTCATGGCGATCGGCGGTGCGCTTGGCATGTCGGGGATGCCAATGCCGCCCGTTGAGATTGGCATAGCCCTTTCTGTCCTATTGCTGGGTTGCGCGATCCTATTCGCAGTCAACCCGCCAGTGTGGGTCGCAGCGATACTCGTCGGTATTTTTGCTATTTTTCACGGCTATGCTCACGGACAGGAACTACCTTCAATCGCTGACCCGATCGCGTTCAGCGTGGGCTTCGTCCTCGCAACCGGACTACTTCATTTGGCTGGTATCACCGTCGGCCTGCTTAAGGAGCGTCGGAACGGCGAGCTTATCATCCGCTGCGTTGGCGCTCTGATCGCGTTGTGCGGAGTATTCTATTCCTACAGGGCAATAGGATGAGAGGCGCGGCGCTACCTGCGGGTCTTCTCTGCGCAGCGGCTGGGCTTGCCTTCGCATTCGTCCCGCGCAAGGCCGTGCTGCCCGCGATCACGCTACTCTGCGCGGGAGCCGTCGTAGGAACTTGGATTCCGGTCGCCGGAGCATCCGCCGAAATCGCATTCCTGGGATGTTGGGTAGCGATCATCTTGTTAGCGGCGAGCGTCCATCTGCCGAACGGAGCCCCATCGATCGTGGTCATGCTGGCTGCTACCGGAGCCGGAATGTGTGCCGGTGCGGTCATATCGGCGGAGGGCGTGGCGACCGATCTCGTTCGCGCCTTGCCGCTGACCCTCGTAGTCCTTCCGGCGCAATGGGTCGTTGCTAAGCAGTGGCAGATCGCGGTCAAAGTCCTGCTGAGCTGGCTGGCGGCCGTTGCGTTGCTCGCGGCGCTGCTGCCGACGACCGCGACGCCCGGCTATGTCCCCGATCACATGGATTAGAGTGTACGCGATCGCTGCCGCTAATAGCATATTCTTCATGTTGCCCCTTGAGCGCTTTTTTCTTGAACCTGAGCGCGGCACCCTTGTCGCGCGTTTTGGTGATGTGGCTTTCGAGGACCTCGCCTTGGTGATCGACGGCGCGCCAGAGATAGACCATCTCGCCGTTAAGCTTCACGTACATTTCGAGGTGCCATCGCCAACGTCGAAAGCCCCGCATCCGATTGACCCGCTTGCGGCGAATATCGCCAGCAAACATCAGGCCGAACCTTTTCCACCAAAGTCGCACGGTCTCATGGCAGATGTTGATGCCGCGCTCGAATAGCAGATCCTCGACGTTCCGCAGCGACAGCGGGAAGCGAATGTACATCATGACCACGAGCCGGATCACCTCGGGCGAGGAGTCGAAGCACCGAAACGGGGAGGGGGGCTGAGTTCTCGGTCTACGCGGCATGCCGCCGCTACCAGCTGCCCGACAGCTCTGACAGTGTCGACGTGGGCCATTACGGCCCTGCCGCTGTTAACGCCCCTCTACCGGCTTTTACGGGATTATTCGTGGGTTTAACATAGAGCTATCGTCATCGACGACGAGCCGGTCCAAGTATGCTTGCCTGTTCTGGATAAGACTCGTGATAGACTATCGCCTCTACCGACTTCGGGCCGATAACAGCATCATCGACTCAATCGACATCAACGTTGAGTCCGACGAAGCGGCCATTCTTGAGGCCATCCGCCTTGATCATGCATACATCATCGAGGTGTGGCAGTTAGCTCGCTTGGTGGCACGCGTCGATCCGCTGAACCCTTTCAGGGAACTTCACTGACACGACGATGCTGGCTCCTGCGAACGTTCAAATAGGTGCTCACCATCGCGATCCGTTTACGATCACTGATGAAATCTGAAGCGCTGGCCGGGAACATTACAATCCGTTAAGCATTTGATCCCGCGAGGCAAACACGCCTCAAAGGGACTCCCATGAAAGCCAATCGTTTGTTCCGGGCGCTAACCGGCGCCGCTACCGGTGCGCTCGTTTTTGCCGCTTCTCCTGCGCTGTCGGCACCTGTGATTACGGGTGTGAACGCTGACCTTTCAGCAGCGCCCTTCAGCTTCTCGTTTATGGGAAGCACCTTCACCTTCAACGGAGCCGGTGGTTTTCCTGACTACCTCTCAGTTTCGACCACGCAGAATGGAGCTGTCCGCACCGTTTTTGGAAATCCCTCGACTGATTTTCCGAACCGTGGGTTCATCGTTTATGACCAGAACACACTCGGGGGTTACGGCTCATTTGCCAACCTCACCACGATCGGTGCGTCGAACGGTGAAAACCTCTTGGGGCTTCGCGTGAATGCTGGCGGGCAGGACTACTACGGCTTTGCCTACACGACGAACACCACCTTCAACAGCTACGGCTTCGAGACTCGCGCGAACACGGGGATCGTGCCGACAACAGTCGTCCCACCGTCAGCCGTTCCAGAGCCTGCGACGTGGGCAATGTTCATCGGTGGCTTCGGGCTGATCGGTGGAGCGATGCGTCGGCGCCAGAAGGTCAGCGTCAGCTTCGCCTGACACGATCTACGCGGATCAGATTCAAGTGCCGGAGGGGAGACCTTCCGGCCCTTTTTCGTGCGTTAAGCTGACACGTCGGCGTTCCTGTTGAGCCCTTTCCTTAGAACCGGCCCAGCGCGAAACTTCGGCCGCACAACGGCCTCGATGTTCATAAGCTCACCGGTCCGAGGATGACGCCCGCTCGCCGTCTTTCGACCACCCCGGTAGAACACGCCGAACCTGTTTAACTTGACTTCCTCTCCTTGCGCAATGGTTTGCGCTATCCGCGCCAACATCGTCTCGACGATCATCCAGACATCGCCGCGTGCCACACCGGTTTCGGCTGCAGTATCGTTTACAAGTTGTTGCTTGTTCATAAGCGTTCTCGCTTATCCGAATCGGCAATAGTGCCATAAAGTGAAGGCTACACCTCAGGACTAACATAAATCAAGTTTGCCATACAGGCTTACGAAATGGAAACACCTTGTAAGGGTTTCTAGTTCTTTCAATCAAGTTGCGGCAGGCACTCGACCGATGAGACCGGCCGCGACCAAGCCTGGTCAAATAAAAAAATATGCGCGGGCGTCAGCTTACGTCTGGCGACTTCGGTCCAGAAGCGCTCCAAGAGCCTTTTGTATCATCAGCCTACCGATGAGCCTGAACGATCCCTACCATGCTTTGGGGCAGCCGTCCGGCGATGTGCGTGGCGTCCAGATGTTGCTGCGATAGATCAGCAATCAGGCCTTCAAGAGCGCACCAATCTTCATGTCGCGATAGCGCGACAGAAGGTTCACGACGCTCTGCTTGGCTTTCCAAGAGTCACCGGAAGCTTTCGATTGGCCTGTAGCGTAGCCGTCGAGCCATGCGGCCCGTTCCCATGGTTGCGTCAGAGCAAACGGACATTCGATCGTGGAAGAAAGCTTCTGAAGGCCGCACAGCCTGCCTGCCGAAAAGGCTCGTTCAACCGTGGAATTCGAAGTGTGAGCGTTCATCAGTGCTCGACCGTATAGCGAACGATGTTGAGCTACTACCTATGTTAAGGTTAACAAACTGTTCCGCGATTTCAGCGCCCTGCAGATCGTCCGTTATCACTCGACAGAAGCATGGGTTCTTCATTGAGGCGTATGCCCATGGAGCGGTCCATGGGCATACGGGGTCACTTAGCTGTCTGCCACCGCGGCAGCTTTTGGCTTACGACCACGCTTAGGTGTCAGCGTCTCGACAGCCGCGTCAACCGCTGCTCCGGCGATGTCTCCGATCGTGTCTGTTAGCGCTGGCTTGCGCCCACGCTTCGCCGGAGCCTCCTCAACCTTTGGCTTGCGACCAAGGCCGATCTTGTGCGCCAAAGCGCGACGTGTTTCGGCATAGCTAGATGCCACCATAGGGTAGTCGCGCGGTAAGCCAAACGCCTCTCGGTAGCTCTCTGGCGTGTAACCATGCTGGCCAAGATGACGACGGAGCATCTTGTAAGGCTTGCCGTCGATCATGCTGACCAGATGATCCGGCTTTATCGACGATCTAACCGAAACCGCTCCCTTCGGTTTTTCGGGCTCTGCTATGGGAGCGGGAGCGCCCAAACCGTCCAACGCTCCATAGACGGAAGCAATCAGGTTAGCGATATCACCGGTATGAACCGCATTATTAGAAACATGTGCCGACACAATGTCAGCCGTCAGGGTAATTAACTCATCATTGCTGTTATCAGCCATGCGCGTTCTCCATGAAGCACATGCTGAACGCAACATCAGGCTTTTCGTCCCCTATAATCGAGCTGTTATCTGCTTTTGAGCTGAATAGGGTGCTACGGAGAGCCCGATCCAAGCGACCAATACGACAAAACGACCATAGCGCTAGCGAGCCGGTGAGCATCGCGTAGAAGCTACAAGCCTTGCAAAATCGTCAAGAGGTTAACCCACGCATATTGCCGTTCCAACAAACGGTGACCAAATGTGCCCGACATGGATTTTAATTGTGATCCCGCGCTTCTGGACTCTCGTTTGGCCGTCTATGGTGAGTTGGCACCCGGAAAATCTGTCCATTACCAGATCGAACGCTTGAGGGGCATTTGGGTGGCAGGCATGGTGCGTGGTCGCCTTACCGAAAGCTGGACAGGGTTTCCCGCGCTAATCATCGATCCCAGAGCGCAAGCCATCAGCGTCGATGTTCTCTTTTCACCAGACTTGCCTTCGTATTGGCCGATGTTGGATGTCTATGAGGGATTTGAATATCGCAGGGTAAGTGCGCCCGTCGAGACAGTGAGCGGCGCTTGTGCTGCGTTCATCTATGAGGCGGCGCCAGCAAAGGCGTAGCTCGCTGTTTTGATCGGCGGCGTCTCAAAAGCGTTCTGTGGTGGATGGCTTGGCGCTTGATTCACGCGGCATGGCGGCCCGCAAGGGTGTTGTCAGAGCAATGAAGACGAGTGCCTCAGGTGCGAGCTTCTACCCGCTCAGCCTTATTTTTTGCGGCTGAGCAAGAGCGTGGCCCGGCGACATACCAGACAAGATCGCAGCACTGACAGCTCAACAACCATAGCCTGCCCCACAGATCTGACAATGTCCTCCGAAGGCTTCACGCGCATGTTCGAGCGCCTCCTGGATCACCCAAACATCGATGTGCTGCTCGGCGTTGACTATGAAGAGGCGCGCGTGGCGCACCCGCATCGTCACCTGATGCTCACCGGACCAATCGACGAATATTTCGGCTACCGCTTCGGCAAGCTGCCGTACTGCTCGCTTCGCTTTCGCCACGAAAATGTAGGGCGGGAGAAGTTCCAGGACGTGGCGGTCGCAAACTATCCCGCCGAAGACGTGCCTTACACGCGCATCACCGAATATAAGCACCTGACAGATCAAGTCGCGCCGACCATGAGCATCACCTGCGAATATCCAGCTGCCGAGGGCGACCCATAATACCCGATCCCGCGGCCCGAGAACCAAGCTCTTTTCAAGCGCTACGAAGCGCTCACGCTGGCGGAACCCAACGCGACTTTCGTCGGGCGGCTCGCGACCTATCGATATTACAAGATTGATCAAGGCGTCGGTCAGGCGCTCGCCACCTATCGCAAGCGCTTCGCCCCCGATCGGGCCGCCGCATCGAGCGTGCAGGCCGTGCCGCTCACGGCAGCTACATTCCTACGTTTGCCGTCTGATCTTTGCTGTCAAACAGCGCTTGGTCGGCAGACGCCGTCCAGCGATTCATGAACGAGTGAAGGGTTCCGGATCGCCTCGAGAGCACAGGGCAGCCCAAAGTTGGTCAAAGCGGTACTCATTAGCTCGGGCACCAAACAATCTATCACCTTCCATAAAGCCCGCTGAGGCACGCGGGCAGCTCAGTGCGGGTGGGACAGGCGGTTCGGCTCTCGATGACGTCGCCCGCGCACGGCTATGCGTTCCGCGCTCTACTCGAAGAGCTCCCACGTTTGCATCGTTTTCAGTCTTCGTCCGCCGGCACGGCGGCTTGCGCGTGGAGAATGCCTTCCGATCGCAGTTCTTCCCAAAAAGCCGGCGGGATCTTCGCCTGGAGAGCGGCGTGGTCGGCGAGAATGTGAGAGGGGTTGGCGGTCCCGACGATCAGCGCAGACGCCACGTCTGGCGCGAGGCTGAACTGAAGCGCTGCGGCCACGAGATCCACGCCGTGGTGACCGGCCACAGCGCGCAGCGTCGCCAGTTTTTCCCGCTTGTCGTTCGGGATCAGCGTGTTCTCCTCGCCATAGTTGTACCGCGGTTCGCCTCCTATGAAGCCGGCGTTGAGCGCCGAGCCGATTACGAAGCTCACGCCCGCCTCTCGCGCCTCCGGGAAGACCTGCTCGACCGCGTTGGCGTGATCCACGAGCGAGTACTGGCTCGCAAGCAAGTGGATGTCACTGTCTGCCACCTCCAGGCAGCGCAAGATCGGCTGGGGGCAGTTCACGCCCATGCCCCATGCATCGATCACCCCCTGTTCGCGTAACCGGGTGAGCGCCGGGAAGGCGCCTTTTTCCGCCACCGGCCACAGCGCTTCCCAGTGATCGGGGAGGTACTTGTTGTCGGGCGAAAGATCGTGGACGAAGACGATGTCGAGCCGGTCTAGCCCGAGACGTTGCAAACTATCCTCGATCGAGCGCAGCACGCCGTTGGCAGTGTAATCGAAGTACGGCGTGTTGGGGGAAGTAGTAAAGGGGAAGAACGCCTTGGCGCTGTTGTCGCGGCTAGCCCGAAGTAGCTTGCCGACCTTGGACGAGAGGACGAACTCGTGCCTGGGTTTTCTCGCGAGAAAGCGGCCAAAGCGGCGTTCTGCCAACCCAAGCCCATACCAAGGCGATACGTCAAAGAAACGTACCCCGGCGTCCCAGGCAGCGGCGAGCGTCGCCTCCGCTTGCTCGTCGGTTGCGAACTGGAACTCGTTACCGATTGCCACGCCGCCGAGGCCGAAAGCGTGTGGGAGACGATAGCGTTCAACAGACATGACGGGCCTTTCGGACTTGCGTGCTGAGAACCCCTGTGACGCGTTTAAGTATCCATCCTTCCGCCCGTATAGGGCAACCAGATTATCCGCCGAGCGGGCGGCGGCAGGCCCGCCGTCCGGATCGACTTGCCCGCAGGGTGAAGGATGTCAGTGTTCGGTGGACTCGACCCGGAATGAGAGCGCTTCCACGCTCGCCGCCCGGAACGCCTCCGGCCCCCGGGTGTCAGGCGGCCGTTGAGACTTCGCGGGGAAGCGGCTCAGCGCTGCTGAGGAGCGCAACGACGCCGAG
>Ga0247734_1001012_pt1 | contig 22533 bp, 23 predicted proteins | sample UWRJL103311B2_FD_180933 | JGI IMG/M metagenome (GOLD analysis project Ga0247734, IMG submission 180933) | Plant litter microbial communities from Arlington Agricultural Research Station in Wisconsin, United States - UWRJ-L103-311B-2 | ecosystem: Environmental > Terrestrial > Plant litter >... | reverse complement strand
CAGAAGCTGATTATATTCCAGTTACGTCCCACGAAAGTGCAGCGCGACCAACCGCATCATCAAGGCCAAGGACCATGCATCTGTTCAGATTTCCGTAGGAAAGGTTGACGAGAACGGCCGATACACTGGTGAGAGCCAAGTCTACGCACTTTGCGGCTTCGTACGAGCAATGGGCGAGAGCGACGATTCCTTGAACCGATTGGCACAGCGCGACGGTCTGTTGAAGAACGTTTGGAGCGGAAGCATCCAGCGATAAATGCATGTGGAAGGGTTCTGGTACGCTATATCTTGATTGTATGGAGTAGGTGGACAAACTAACTGGACTTAGATTTGCGTTTATGGTCTGGGACGGAAGGCGGAAATTGAATGTGGTGCGCGTGGAAATATAAAGGCTGCTCTGGCAAATTGCTCAGATAGCACTCACACACGTGAAGACAATCGACCAACTTCCAAATCGAACTATATCTGTGTGCATAAAGTGAAGAAATGTGTTACACCTAGGAATCTGCAGACAACTCTCCCTAGTATGAACGGCTCTACTACGCTCCTCCTACCCACTTTCGAGTGACTATTTGTTCGGGGAGTGAGACAGCTACAATGATAGCTTGTAGCCGGAGATTGATAATATTTTAGCCTTCTGAAGAGCTGTGACGTTAGAGCATCTCGTCAGAGCACAGATACGGGCCGGACATTCCTAGCAATCGAAATCTGTTTTCCCAAGCGCCAGCTGTTTTACTGTAAAGTTTTGATCTTATGCCCTTTCATGGCCTCAAACCAAGTGAGACTTATCATGCATATCATAAATCGCGCGTTCCCCGCCAACGATTTCAGGTTGCGATTCTGCACTGTTGATTTGGAAGCTGAATCTGGTTTCACTTTCTATTTTGAGACAATAATATAGTTAGTAGCAAGATCTTGCGGTATAATTGTGCCTGCCCTCAACATGCATTTAAGTATATTAATGAGCCCTGTGCTCCATTCTCAGCCCTGATTCAGCTATGTGAGCCTTAGAGAAAGTCTGCTATTCTCGGCACGCTACACTGTCAATTCACTAACCAGATATCAATTAAGATCTGATCTACGAGTCAGTGATCCAAATTAGACATAAGGCCTCGGATATTGTAAGTCTTTGTAGATTCATGTATATAAGTCTTGTCATAGTTGAAAAGCTGACTCTTCAATGCATGCTCTTTCTGTTTCCTTATCAACTAGAATTGCATAATAACCGAATGCTGCTCGGTAGAAATACAAATTCAAGTAAGAGCAGTCGCAATTTATCGACTACAGCTTTTCAATCGATTCATCTAAATAGGAGAAGGAGACCGAAAGAGTTCTATTTGTCTAATCGTGAAGAACTACTTTTTTGGAGCAACATCTGCAGCTGTATTAGTAGTGAAAATCATGATCACAGCTTGGTACTACTTACTGAACTGGAAATGAATAATATCTCCATCCTGTACCACATAAGTCTTTCCTTCCTGTCGGTACTTCCCGGCAGCCTTAATCGGTCCCATTGACTACAACGAAGAATTTCAATTAGCTTGCAAATGAATATAAGGCAATTTAGGAAATTACCTTGCCACCTTCACAGAGGTCATGGAAATCTTGATACGCAACAACTTCCGCTTTGATGAACCCTTTCTCAAAATCACCATGAATTACACCCGCTGCTCTCGATTAGCTTGAACATAAAAAAATAGGAGTAAGATCATTTACCGGCTCCAGGAGCAAGGCATCCCTTCTGGATAGTCCAGCAGCGAATTTCTTTTTCACCAGCAGTGAAGTAATAGTTCAACCCTAGCTTCGTAAAACCTTCTGTAATGATCTTCTCCAGACGACTCTTGACTTTGCTCTCCTTCAAAAACTCGGCAAGCTCAGTGGGGTTCTCACGGAGCTTGTGGACTTTCTCCTCAAACTCGATGGAGAATGGAATGATATCTCTAGGAAGGCCGCCATGCTCAGTCACCCACTTTGCAATAAGAGGGAGATATTTGCTCTTTTGACGGAGATAGTCTTTCATGGTAAGATTTACGAGATATATTGTTGGTTTAGTGGTGATCAGTTGCATCTGTATCGTTAGACTTCTATGCTGGAGCACAGGGAAAGCGGTTTTCTTACTTTCTCGTTGATGAGTTCTATCTCAGCTGTTGTCCAAGTTCCGTCACGAACAGGCATATCTACTTCGAGAAGCTATTGCACATTGAATTAGAGACTTGAACTCCCAACCTTTCAAGTCTTTGGAGATCTCACCTTTTGAATCTTCGCCACCGTACTTGGGAAGAGCGGGTTCATCTTAAACTTTCCTCCAGCCTTCCGGACAACTGCCTCTTCGGCAATGATTGTCTTTGACAAAATATCTAACATGATAGTCAATATCAATACACGGTCAAGCTAACATTCTACTCACCTAGATCTTTCTTGCAAAGCTCACTCTGAATTGTATCTAATATATACAAAGATTAGAACTGTAATTTAAGAGGAGTGTCTCTGGAACTTGCTCAAATCTCTGACAGGGTCAATTGAATCATCCACGTGAAGAACCTCATCATTATCAAACGCTCGAACAATATGGAACATGCCATCAACGGCCTGAATATGGGAAAGGAATGCATTCCCGAGGCCCTCTCCTTGGGATGCCCCTTTGATCAGGCCAGCAATGTCGGTGACCTGAAGATAAGCTGGGTACATGGACCTGAAAAGTTTGTCAATATTGGAGCTATTTGATCATCGCCTTACATATGATATATTCAAGGGGTTTTTCTTAGTAGATGGCTAGGCTATCGTTCAGTCTCAAACTTGAGCCCATCCATTGTATCGAACTGTATACGACAATCAAATTCAAACGTTATAAACATAACATAACTTCAATGAGCGAACTATAATTCATGGAACAAAATGCCTCAGAAATCTTGTCTGAACTAAGCGAACATTTGATTTGCATATTCCGGAATGTTCAACGATGTTTGACACAATAGATGGGCGTAAAATTGAGACTGTATCGGCATTTATATTCTCATCTTGTTTGTACTTCAAATATATTTGATTGTATCAAACGGTTTTTCACACAAAAACATTGATTCATGCGTAGAATGTAAAGTTTACGTACGGAGGCTTCCATAAATCGCAAAGAAAGTCCTGGCTAATTGTCAGCAACAGGCTTAGGAGATGAATTTGTGGGAGAAGGTTATTCACATATCTTGCATCGGGCACAGCACAACGAGCTTCATTGGGCTCAATCGTACAGAAAGGGTAGTTTTCTGCCGCCGCATTTTGGTCCGTTAGTAGATTGAACAGACTTGACTTTCCTACATTGGGCAAGCCCACACATCCCATTTTGAGGTTCTTCCTCACTCGGCCAAATGCTACGACATTGGACTTGACGTCTTCGGTTCCTGATTTCTTTGGCGGCATGTTGGGTAATTCTTATATTCTGATGGCTAAATTAGCAAAGTTGAGTGAAGAGCATGCAATTTTTATGAAATCGTACGATCAAGTTGATTGTGGATCGCGGAGCGGAGCGGAAAGTCTTGAAAAGGGGTAGCGAGGTCACGAGACTTTACCAATTGAAAATGATAGGTATTTGTGCCCAGTTCTGCAGTTATTAGTGCACGCTATAATAAACGAGCCATATTAGTTATTGACAGTCATGATATTTCTACTTTATCTCCAGTTTTGAAGTTATCTGAAGTTTTGGAAATGCCTTGTAAGACTATTAGACCACCAGATCTGGAAGGCAAGTGTACTATTATCAGAAACTGAAATTCTCATAAAATTTAAGATGTTCAGCAATTAGAACTTCAGATGCTAATCTTCAACGTTATTATCTGGTTGGTCGTCCTCAATATAAGCGGAAATTGAAGGAAACCCCCACAGGTAGGACACTGGAAGCGAGGCTGAGATGACAAGTCTGTTTCAATTTTTACACTTTGCTTCTGTGATTCTTGGATTTACCAGTGCACTGCTAACAGAGCGTTGTCTTGTTAATGGTAATATTATGAAGCTGTGATATTATGAAGCTGTGAAATGTGTGAAAAGTATTTCGTGATTTGGTAAATTCTATGGACTACTCTCATCTCACCATTCCGAGAGGAAAACAGCAGGGGCATGAAACGCCCCTCATTCTCGAAAGGGTTATTCATTCATATATAGCATCACCAGCATGGTATCATGAAAGGATCCTTATCTAACTTGAGTCAAAAGCTTCACCCTTGCTTTTGTTGAAAATCTACCAGTCATCATCGTCGTCTTTTCCCTTTTGCATAGCACTTTGTCTCGCTCTTAGAGCTTCGGCCAATCCACCTGCTATGCTTGGGGTAGGGGTGTTGCGTCCGCTATCCGTTCCGCTACCACTCGCACCATTTGTCGCCATACCCATGCTTTTCCCAGAGTCACGTGGAGCTGGAGGCGGTGCAGGCTTGCGACCTGCCGCCGGTCTCTTAGCTGGAGGAGCTGGTGGAGTCGGTTTTCCGCGTACTGCGGACCCATTTGTCTTTGTTGCAGCAGGTGGAGGAGGTGGTGGCGTTGGCCGAACAACCTAAAGCCAGAGGGATCAGTCAAGTTTAGGGGAAGTGATTTCAGAAATACTTACTGGTGGAGGTGGAGGGGGCGCTTCTTCTTTGAGGTAAGCGGAAGGAGCCCACCCCTCACTGCCAGATGAGTTTTTGGCAAGCCACCAGCCTTCAAAATGTTAGCAATGATTATTTGATCATAACGGGAGAAGCATACCATTATTTTCCTTCTTGACTATGGTGATGAGCTCATCTTTCACTAAGGTGACCTCGTTTGCACTCTGGCCTGCAAAATCATACAGAACACGATACTGAGGCTCCCTTGGGGCTACTGCCACTGGCGGAGCTGGTGGAGGGGGTGGCGGGACAGATCGACCGACGGATGGGTTTCTTGTATGACTTGGTACGGCAACTGGTTGAGGTACACTGTGCTGTTGTGAGGCGACAGGTGCGTATGAGTTGGAGACTGGCTTTGTATTTCTGGATGTGTTGGATAATTTGGATGGGCGGCCCCCTGGTCCACCAGGTTTAATGAGACGGCCTTTGGTGAAAGGCTTTGCAGCAACAGGCTTCCCTTTCGGCAATGGCCTTGATACCGAATTTGGTGGTTCACCCTGACTTGTATGAATTGCTCCACTTTTATAATAATCATCTCTCAAAGTAGAGTCTTTCAAAACTTTGATAATTGCCATCTTCCCAGGCTTCTTGGCGTATTCTATCGAGTCTGAAATCTTTAGATTAAAGCCACCTCCTGGCATATTGATCTGCATATGTGTGAAGAGTTCGGTTTTGAGGACACAGTTCAACAGCGGATCCGCCTCTTGAGGGGAACCAATGCCTAGAGAAAACCAGTCATCCCGACATGTTGATGTACCTACGAATTTGATAGATCCAAGTCCTATTGTTCGTTCGACGGCAACATGAACTTGTTTGTTGACAAGACTCTGAGAAACAATGTAGATCTTGCTCCTTGTCATAACTATAGTTCGTGGGCTGGCTTTACTCGAGCGACCAAATTTACCTTCCAGTAGCTCTCCAAGACATGAGAAAACCACTGTATCATTAGCAGGGAGATTGATGGCTCCTCGTAGTCGAGCTCCTGGCCCGCTGGCAGCATTCACACCCAAATAATCGCCCATAAAGCGTCGTGAGCCCAAGAGACTAAACCTTCGTCTCTCCTTCCGGCCTTGGAGAACTTTGTGGCCACGTTCCCGCAATACAAGAAACTCTGCGCCAATCCTCTTTTTCCTCCAGACTCTCTGTATTCTAGTCGCAGCCTCAATTCGGATACGCAAGAACGCACGCCAAACACGCTGGATCCGAATTGCCATATTATGCCAATATCGATCTCGCATATGTTCCAATGCAAATAACGTTTCTGGAGCTTTAATGAATGCTTTCGTCACACCCATCTGGAATTCTTCAGCGGGAATGCTCGTATCTTTCATAATCTGCCTTGCACCTGACTTTGCATCCCCGGTCCATGTGTAGTCACCAGCATATGAAGTTTGTGGGGAAAGAAGGTAGAACCGCTCGACAAATTTATCAAAGGTTTGACGATAAGCAAAACCGGCTCTCCGAATCCTGACGTTTTCTTGTAGACCAAGATACTTAATTTGATGCATGACATTAGGGACATTGTACTCAGTTGCGGATTTGTTTTCATTGGGCTTGATTGTTCGAATGTAGGATGGCTCGGCTTTCATCAGGGTCGAGACTAGATCATTTGCAGAGGCCTTGATCTTATCTCCAGCGGACGGGGGTGCTTTTCGATTGTCTTGATCAACTTCGTGTGGAAATAGAGCATGGACAAATCCATTAGAGCTTTGTCCGAAGAGGTTAAGCAGGCCTTTCAAAAGTTGATCCTTATTTTTGTCCGTGATTCCATCAACGGTATAACTCACATCGCCAGCATAGTGCTTGATGATGAAATTGCCCTGCCGTGGCGTTAAGTGAGCATTAGACATAGAACTTATGGTTTGCATAAAGGTACGATCGCAAGCTGCTGGATCAGCATGCGCAGTTTTGGTGGCATCTTTCAGTGCAGAAAAGATGCCCACAGGCCTTACTTGCTCTATTAAATCACAAACAATTTTGTTGTCAAAATATTTGATCGGTGTCCACTGAATCTGCTCCCTGGCATACTCTTCTTGCTCTGTTTTCAGCGTCAACTGAATGAAGATTTGTTGCAACTTCTCGTTAACATAGTTAATACAAAGTTGCTCAAAACTGTTCTTCTCGAAAATCTCAAAGCCGTAGATATCTAGAATACCAATAGAATTTGCAGTTATGCCACGGGCCTTTAACGATACGTTAACCCGCTCTACAATCCAGTCAAAGAGATTGTTGTATATGGCCTTGGCCAAAGCATCTCGAGTGGCAATAGCTTGTGAGGGATTTGCTGGAGATTCAATGACTTCTCCATGCCGAGGAGTAAGAATTCGAATTGTTATTGCCTGGATGACTTGGGCTGGCTCAACTTCTAGGAGATATGCCAAAAAGTCCACCACAGATTGATCCTGAATTGCGGCGTAACCGTCCTTGTCCTCAACAAAGTTTATATTTCCTGCCCACAAAACAGCGGCCAACATCCGAAAGATCTCGTCCTGCTCGGCTTGGGAAAGTCCAATGATCTTCATGGCATTCAGAGTATCTTTGTATTCGGCCAGGTCGTCTATACCATCCACGTCAAAGCATTTTGATTTGCTCGTATAAGAATATGTCTCAGGCTTTTGCACACCGTAATTCTGCCGATACTCGTTCGAAGCACCTTTCGTGAACTGGTAGAAAATATGGAAGTTGCGCTCGTCCTTAATTTGGCTCACAACTCTTGTTTTTTCCAGCAGATAATTAGTAATATCAGCACCCACTGGCTCTCCTTGAGCATTGAACTGCAATTGTAGATATTTTCCAAATCGAGACGAATTGTTGTTTCTGAGTGTTTTCGCATTTCCGAAGGACTCTAGCAAAGGATTTGTGGCAAGCACCATATCTTTGACTTCCTGAATCGAGTTATTGCTACCACCTGAGACGTTCGCAATATACTGCATGATACGTTTCGCAGCCTCAGTCTTCCCAGCACCTGATTCCCCCGATATAATCACGCATTGATTGTCCTTGTATGCTTTCATATTGTAATATGCAGATTCGGCGATAGCAAACACATGAGGGGGCATCTGGAGTATATCAGTACGCAATTACTCAAACATGATGGGATCTAGCCAACCTCTAACCTGTTTTTGCCTTTATAGCTATCCAGTACCGTATCCGTGTATATTCCCACTATGACAGGTCAGTAAAACATATAAAAACGAGACTGGGAATACATACAGTCTCTGAAGGGATTAACAGAGACCAGCACATGTCCGATGTATGTCTTTGCACAATAGTCAGCCCTTCCATCCAAACGCTATGTCCAAGTATGGAAGTGCGGTGCGCTCACGTATATTTCTCCATTTTCAAACCGCTTCTTTAAATTCTCATTGATGGCTTCGTTTGAGACTTTGCTGATCAAGGTGAGATCGGAAACTCCAACTTCCTTCTTCTTCGTTGTGTCGAACGTGGCTTTCTTAATATTCGGTTTGCTGTTTCCACTTTTGCCAGCTTGTGCATTGCCCGCTCCCTTATCCCCCTTATTACGGCGAGTAGTGATACCCTGAGAAGAATAACATGTTAGCTAGTTGCAAAAAGGTATGTAAGTAAGTGTTCAGTATCCTACCATTTCGATGTGCGGCCCCCCTTGGGCTGGTTTCAATGCGCCGAGTTCAAATTTGGTTCCCTGAAGCCTTTATTACTTGGGGAGATTCGCAGAAAGGAAATATAGAAGAATAATTCAAACACCAGATCCCATCAAGAGAGCAAGTGACAGTGATCCGTTCTAGGGCGAGGGTCAACAACGTTTCTGTATCTAATCGATACCGGAAGTTGTGCCTAAGGACAAGATTCTTGGCAGCTCAGCCTTTCGACTTACGAATACGCCTCGCTTTCCGCCACACTAGAGAACTATGGAGGCTCGGGAGGTAACAGCTAATTGTATCCAGTGCAATACGACTGACTCAACTCTAGGTAACGATAATTCAAGGTAGTGAGCAAGATAAGTACCTTGCTTGATTACTCTTGTTGCTGTGGTGCGCTTTCTGGGTGTTTCAAGCGGAAGACTCCGAATGTGCTCTGAATGTAACCAGAGTATGGCCATTACTCAACATTGGAGAGGCTAGCGTTATGGTGTCACAAGTTCAAGATGTGAATTGACAAATGAATAAAGAGTTTCAAAGTCAGCGCAGCCTACTAGGATTCAAACTACATATGTCACATTTCCTCTTCTTCCGTTATTTCCGCACTTCCGATTTTATCCACACCATGTCATTGCGTACAGCTACTGCCCAAGGACGGATCTCGACACTTGTTCGCTGGCTTTCCACAGCTCCTCTGCAAGTTCGGAGCTTTGACCATTTGCGTCTGGTGCCTCGATTTTACCAAAAGGAACCAGGTATGCTCCACCATAGCGTTCTTTTGATATCCAGATCTTTGGGCTTGTAGCAGCAAAGAGAGATGTTAATGCACCCTCAAGTGGCGAGAATACATCATCGAGCAGGTGTTGGTTTTCCACGCCGATCCAAGCTTTGGAACCAGCTAAGTAAGATTGTCAGAAAGTTCTCAAAAGGGCCCGGCTTCCATTCTACTTACTAGTTCTCACATCACCTGGGTTTAGAGAAATGCTAATGGCTTGGACTCCTTCGGCGTCAAAGACCTTCTGAAGTTGTTTTGCAAAGAGCAGATTTGCCAATTTGGACATGGCTATTACAAAATGTATGAGTAAGAGCATCCAATTTAAGCTGGAAGCAGATTGCATACCGTATCTAGTCAGACTGGGAGGCCCAAGCTCTGTGCTTTCTAGCTCTGCGTTAAAATCGAATTTGAAGTTGGGTGGCAGGAGTGAATGCACTCTTGACGATACCTAAGACTTATTAATTCCTAAGCTCATTATGAATTTATCTTTTCTTTTTTTGTGTGTACTCACAGAGACAACTCGTACTCCTGGAAAAGACTTGGCTGTATTTTTCAGCAATGGCATTAATGTAGTGGTAAGGACGAAAGGCGCAAGGTGACTGGCAATTTTAGCTTTTTCAATCAGTTGTATAGTTACACAGAGCTGTCTTACTTGGTCGTAAATGACAGAGAAACACCGTCTGGACTGTAATCCAAAGGTCGAGCTAGGCTACGTTCTCATTAGCATTGATATATCATGTAGAATAGAGTCTTCTCAGTCCTTACAGTGCCGCGTTGTGTATTATTATATCCAGTCTGTTTGTACTTTCCATTAAAGATCTACCTGCATTTCTGTAGCCACTAATATTAGCAAAAATAACGAGAGATTCTTCTCAAGAACGCTGGATTCTGCTTACTGAACAGCCTTCAAATCGCCGAGGTCCACGACAAAAGGACGCAATTGGTTAATTCGAATGGAAGCAGCTTCCTTCATCATGTGTTTTATACCGTCCTTGGCTTTTGCTGCACTTCTCGCTCCAATATAAACGGTAGCTCCTCTCAGAGCAAGGTGAAAGGCTGTTTGATAGCCAATACTATCCGGAGAACTATGATGAAGATGTTAGAATGCCCGCAAATATATATGCACGAACAACATACTATGCACCAGTAACTAGTGCTACTTTATCAGTCAAATCTGGGATATCAGAGACGGTGAACTAGAATTGAAGTCAGTTATTGGCGGTCCTTGTGCCTAATTTACACACACAGGCTTATATTCAGAATCTGTAAAAGTCATTTTGTAGAAACTATATACGGGAGATCGGCCCTGAGTATTGAGTGATTCGAAAGTAGAGTTAAGTTGTAAAAGTTCTTTGTTGAGCTCGAGTAAAGGTGAAGTAAGTACTGCTGGAGATATGATTTGTCTTTTTGCAGCAACCGTGTCGCTTTATATACAGAATCTCACTGCAATACCATTTGAAATCATGTAACTTCACTTTGATGTTTTGCGTCATCTTTCCTGGAATGAATATAATCTTTCAATAGGTTTCCACTATACTCTTCTATTCATTAAAGAGGGCAATGCGTGCCCAGCTACAAGGAATGGGGGAGGGGGGGGAGGGGCACTCCAGCGAAGACTTCTCTCAACTACCTAGTTCCCTGGGCTTCGAAACTCTCAAATAAAAGGTTGAGTTCAAAACAGCATCGGGAACCGATCACAGCCAAGCCTTTGCTGACTACCTCTCGGTGCAACCGATTAAATCGTGGGAAATATCTGTAGTAGTGGCGCTGCCCATATCAAAACTGCATACTTGGTAGAAAAGAAGTGCCGAAAAATCACTAATGGTTCCTGAGCTTCCGCGGAACTCTGCACGAGGATTTCAAAGCACTAAGCCACCTCTTGGCTGAATTTTAAGTACGAAGCAGCGAGACAAGAACATTGATACTGTGCCTCCAAACTCTACCAAATATCCGATCTTCCGCGGGTCGTTGAAACAGAGCGGTCTCACTATCGAAGTTGAGCAGCGTTCATGATGGGAGGATGTTGGACTTGTCGACTGAGACGCAAGAAATGTCCTGGTAACCAACCCGGCTGCTCGACTTGTGTACTACTCAACGTGACATGCTATGGATATGGACCCAAACCAGATTGGATGGATGGTGGTATCAATGAAAAGGGGAAACTCGAAGACATCAAAAAGTCGGTTAAAAAGACTACAGAAAGCCAGCGAAAACTAAGGGCTTTGCACGGATTGCGCTTGGTGAGTGACATTTGAGCCTCGATATTCGCAATGGGAAGTTTACGGATCATGTCAATGTAGAGACTATCCTAGGCGGGCAATTTGTTTTATGGACGGCCACTTGCAAGGGCTTTCACAGGAACAAACTAGGCAGTGCTCGACTGGGTCAACTGCATGTCTAACTCTGAGAACATAGTCAAGAGAACGCAAGGCTTTAGCAACGGGACTACCTGAAATCAAAGATGTTACGTCATTAAGCGCCTCTAATTCTTCATCAGACATGGCAGAAGCAGAGTACCAAGGGCTCAAGCAGTCTAATTCAGATTTCAAGCTCGAAGATGACCTTGCTCTGTTGCCTTGGGTAGCCGATTCAGAACTGGAGTCAACTCTCTTGATGCATTTCCTAGATGTCATCTGGCCGCTCCAATTTCCATTTTTTAATCCCCATGATCGAGGGTGGGTTCTAGCCTTATATATGCGGAACAAACCTCTATACAACGTGGCTCTAACACTTGCGGCATATAATAAAAGCCTGGTTTTATCCTCTGTAGGATCGTCTTCCGTTTTGTTTCGACATGATCAAGAGCGGTTCTATGCTATGGCATTAAGTGGCCTGAGGGACCATATCGGTATTCTCAGTCAGAAGGGGCACAGAGAGGGATTGAAAGATAGCATTGACGTAATTTCTTGTGTCAATCAGCTTATAATGTTTGAGGTAAGCAAATCCGAGTCGTGTAATGCTGAGAAGCAGTGTCCTTCGGCGAAGTCTTACTTTAAAACTCGCCTACATTGTCAAATGGTTTGATATACACAAACAAAATACGACTTTGATTCTGACCTGTTGGTGAAATCAATTGGACATCTTTCCCCAATGACTTAACATACATATCATTGAATCATCTTCGTGGCGAGTTGTGACTATCCTGACACAGTTTGACACCACGGGCGGGCTTTAAAGCAGTGTACCTTGATGTTGAATAATGCACATACTTATTTGATTAGGTCGCGCGAGGAGGCTATGAAAACTGGCAGAAACATTTAAAGGCCGCCCCTGATCTATTTCCATTCCTCACGACTTACTGTACACACGAAATCAATCCTCTGGAGTATCCGCCTGACGAAAGCTCCGAGCTTGGAAGCCAGCCCGCCAAGATCGTCAAAGATGGCCCTTATTTATCATTTACAGATCACCAAGCAATGGAGCTGAACAGCGGTGTGACAATATGGGCAGATATCCTCGGCTCAGCATCTACTGGCGAAAGGCCACAATACTCTGATATATGTACCGCGGCTCTGGGGGACAACAGCAAACTCCAGTTGAAGGTTGTGATGGGCTGTGAAAATTGGGCTATGATTGCAAGTGAGTAGCTCTCAGACATTACTCCATGGCGACAAGAGGATGCCTGGTGCCAGACATTTTGATATATTCGATATGCTCAACGCACAGTAGCAAGGGTTCAATGACTCTGGCAGGTAGTGTGATTGTGGTTTCTTAGATTGTATCACAAACGTTTGAAACTGTCAAGCTGAAGTGAATTGGCAATGGATCACGAATTAGGACAACCTCTCGGGGACTAATTGAACGCTTGTAAATAGTGCTAACTCCAGTCTCCTAGTCCGTGAGATCGCCGTATTGACCGAATGGAAACGTCATTTTATCGAGAAGGGGCTGTTCAGTGTGAAAGAACTCGTCATTCGTGCTCATCATATTGAGCAAAGGCTTGATGCACGATTGCACAAAATGGGCACTGAGTCATTTTATTCCGGGAGCACTCACTCTGAGCATACTAGAAAGGATGTCTCTTCGGACCCCCGTAATGACTACGTCGTTAGCAAAGTTACGCAGGCTTTTGCTCGAGCCGCAAAGGTCTATCTCAATGTACTTGTGTCAGGCCCCAATCCAGAAATCCCTGAAGTTGCTCAAAGCGTGGAACAGACACTCGTAGCCCTAAGAGAACTGCCTGAACCTAGATTTCTTCGGCACGTGGTATGGCCGTTTTGTATCGCCGGATGTATGGCTACGCAAGGTAAACGACAGTCGTTTAGAGACCTTGCATCTCTAACCGGCATCCACCGCGAAATTTTTGGAACTTCTTGGAGAGCTTTGGAAGTTATGGAGACTTGTTGGAGTATGCGGGATGAGGGACTGTGTCCAAATGGTTGCAACTGGCTTGATGCTATGACCAAGATGGGCCAACGGATTCTCCTGATATAATTGCAGTGTTATTTCTAACAATCCCTGCAAGATTTGTACTCTGAAGAGCCCGTGCAGTTTGATCGGAATTTCCTTCTTCTTTTTTCTTCAAAGCAACATGTTACAGTAGAAGGCAATGCGCCCCAGATAATAATAAAAATGGCCGCCCCGGTTCTCCGGCACCATTCTGTATCCTAAAAAGACAATCTATAGTTGAAGACTGTTCTTCTGGTATAGCAGCCTACTAGGGACATCATAGCAGGACATGGTAGTAGATTTGCTGCACTCATAGTTATACAGTCCAATACGAGAGAGTACAGTGCTTCCAAAGCAGGGAATGAACATGTCTGCACGGAAGCGACTTCTCCCGGGCAGAACATCAGACAAACTACTACTCCGTACTGCGTACATTATCCAGTAGTAAAATAAAAATAAAATAAAAATAAAGATAGACCCATGGATGAACCCCTGGCAACTATAACATTGACAATATTGTTATCGACTTCAACTCGACTACCATCGCGGGATGCCCGCACTGTGCAGTACAGCATACAGTATACTACAGTATGCAGTATACAAGTCTTGACAGTATAGAGAAGGAGGAGGTTGAGTAATCGAGGTCCGCTTGGACCGTCAAGTCGGTCAAGCAGGCCAATTGGCCGGTCTCACTTCCATAAAGCTACTAGCTTCAAACAGGCGGCCAATGTTTGGCCATTTGTGACGGTAGCCGCTGATCATTCATCGCTGCAGGACCAGGACCAGGACCAGTACTAGCACCAGCACCAGATCCAGATCCATACATCTGCTCCGTTGCGATCCATAGAGAAACCCATACATGCACAGTCCCATCCAGATTTCAATCTCTACGTCTCGTCTACAGCGCCCGCTCATTGGATGCTTCTCTATTCTGGGATCGCCAGGTATCTACCGCCCAGACCCTCCCTCCGTTCTCTCGGACTTCTTGTGCTTGGTGCTTGCACTTCCACGAGAAGTTTGGGTATGCAGCATGATGCACATCAGAGCCACCAAACAAAGGTCGAAACATCCTAGATAGGCTCAAACCTCACGTCAACGTTAACCTTAAAATGACATCGAAGAGGCTGTCCTGAGACACGGGTCATCTTACAGTATGGAGTACAGTACCAACAATACCGCACCAGCCATGAAAAGACGGAGGCGTAGGAGTCGCACCGTAGACGGAGATACTTGGCACTCGAAAGTTCCCAATCTAACTACTGCCCACGAGGTGTTTCCCTAGGATTTCCATACACGGGACGAATAGGTGCCTGGAGGAGACGGATGGGAAACTTGAGGCTCTCATCATGACCTCTTGATCTTGATCTTAAACGCAGGCGTAGGAATGTGCCATATTCAGGGTTCCTGTTGTACGTACATTAGACGGCGAATTGGTTGAAAAGAAAGCGAGAAAAGCCAAACCACAGAGCCAAAGCCTCACCTCCGCTGACTCTCTCTCACTTACCAAACGTATGAACATACAATCGCAAAACGACCCCTAGGCTGAGTCTTGTTCTCCGTACCGACCGACTCATGGAGCCGCCGTCCACTTCAATCTCAGTCGCCCGTTCGGGCCATTCTGTATGGTGCGTCCAAGAATAATAAGCCACTCAGGGTTTAGGTGGAGCCGCCGGGACCCTTGGCTGTCATCCCGACTATTGCACTATTGGCATTTGACAACAACCACCAAATACTTCAAGATGTGACCTCAAATAATCGACTGGTCTCTCGCTCATTCGAATTCTTGCAAAATAACAGCCCATCGCATCCTTATTATATCCTCACTTTCACGTACGAGCACGATAAAATATCGTACGATATCCCCATCTTTTCAGCATCTCGACCTGTGCTTCCCGTCCCCTCCAAAGCTTTGGACGATCCGAAACAGTTTGTCGGTCAATGCGCCGGATGGTCTTGATACAGACAGCGTCTCATAGCCAAACCTGCCTCCCCTGCACCACCACCAAGGAGGTCGGGAACTCCCAGGAATTCGATCGATTTGACACCGGCATAGCTTGCTCTCGAAACCACTGCTACGTCTGATCTTCAGCAAAAGCGCTGGGACCGCAAACTCTACTTCCTATCCCAGCCTTAGATGGCACATCTTCAGGCACCGTGACTACAAGCCACTTGAAGGTAACAACGGTCAGCATTGCTCTCAACCTCTCACCGATCGCCGTTAGGTTTCATGGAACTTTGAGTATCCGACAAGTCTGCTTTGCCCCGCGATAGACGGGTAGGCAGGAATCCACCCTGGGCGAGATACCTGGTATGCTCTTAGTCTTCTCTGCTTCTTCGTCCCTTTATTATTCTTCAAAGTCCCACAAAATCTTTGCCTTTCTTCCTTTCATTAGTGTACGTTGAGGGTGGTAATAAAGTTTCCTCCGTCACCAATACCTTCCTTACCTAGTCCTGCTGGTTCAGATCACTCTTTACATCTGAACTCCTCATTCTTTTCTCGAGCATACATATCGCAGCTTGTCTTTTAATTTTCGATTCTATAGGCGCCTATTCTCTCTTACCCACGACTATATACCGAGCGCCAAACGTGGCAACCGTCGCTGGCGACACTTAATAATACTTTGGAGTTTGACGAAGGAGGATATAGGGAAGATGGGTTTCTGGGCAGAGGTGAAGCACCAGATCACTGGAACCAAGTTGCTATTCAATGTGCTGTTTCACGGTGCTCACATAGGACTATTTTCTTTAGGATGGTAAGCAGCCTCCCAATCTCGAATGTGCTTATGCTACATCGGGCTATTAAGAGAGCGTTGTGGTTAATTCGGAACAGGTATAAACAAGCATCCGACCTCAGATTAGCTGGTCTCAATAGCCTTACATTCTCAGTATGGATATCTCGTGGTGCTGGTCTGGTTCTATCAGTTGATGGAGCAATGATATTATTGCCTATGTGCCGGAATGTGCTGAGATATGTACGACCAAAGATGAAGTGGTTACCACTTGATGAATCGCAGTGGTTTCATAGACAGGTTGCATACTCTATGCTCGTCTACACCATTATTCATACCACCGCCCATTATGTCAAGTAAGTTGATCTATATAACTCGGGTTGAGCGCAAAATTAACAAAAATAGTTTCTTCAATGTTGAGAAAACTCAGATTCGAAAAGTCACTGCTATACAAATTCATTATACCCAAGCCGGTGGTATCACTGGACATATCATGCTTCTATGCATGCTTCTTATGTATACAACAGCTCATGCTAAAATACGCCAACAATCATTCGAAACTTTCTGGTACACTCATCACCTCTTTATTCCATTCATGCTCGGTCTCTATACCCACGCCACTGGTTGTTTCGTGCGTGATACCGGAGATCCATTCTCACCATTCGCTGGAAGTGACTTCTGGGACCACTGCATCGGATATGAGGGCTGGCGTTGGGAGCTCTGGGGAGGCGGTTTATATCTGGTCGAGCGCCTCTACCGAGAAGTCCGCAGCCGCCGCGACACCAAGATTGTCAAGGTTGTCCGTCACCCATACGATGCCGTTGAGATCCAGTTCAGCAAACCATCAATGAGGTACAAGGCGGGACAATGGCTCTTCCTACAGGTCCCATCAGTATCCAGACAACAGTGGCATCCCTTTACCATCACCTCGTGCCCACATGATCCTTACATCTCCGTTCACATTCGACAGGTTGGTGATTTCACCCGAGCTCTCGGAGACGCTCTCGGAGCTGGAAATGCGCAGTCCAAACTCTACGACAATGTCGACCCCAATGGTATGTACGAAGTTGCTCTCCAAAACGGTCAACAGATGCCAGAGCTCCGTATCGATGGTCCATACGGTGCACCAGCTGAGGACGTCTTTGACAACGAAATCGCTGTATTGATCGGTACTGGAATCGGTGTCACGCCTTGGGCTGCTATCTTGAAGAATATCTGGCATATGCGTCGTGGACCTAACCCACCCAAGCGTCTCCGCCGCGTAGAGTTTATCTGGGTATGCAAAGACACCACATCTTTCGAATGGTTCCAAACGCTTTTGTCCTCGCTTGAGGAGCAGAGTCTCGAAGCTGCTGGAGGCGACGGCCAAGAATTCTTGAGAATCCACACCTATCTGACCCAGAAGATGGACATCGACACCGCCCAGAACATCGTGCTGAACAGCGTGGGAATGGCCGTGGACCCCCTGACCGAACTCAAGTCACGCACCAACTTTGGCCGTCCTGATTTCGGCCGCCTCTTTACCGGCATGCGCGAGGGTATCCAAGACCGAACATATCTTGGAGGATTAGAGGGTAGTATGAAGACCAACGTTGGAGTCTACTTCTGTGGTAAGTCATATCTCCCCTTTTCCCCCCTCGAAATAGAAAGAATCATAAAAACTAACTTTAGACCTTAGGACCCAATGTAGCAGCTAGAGACATCAAGAAAGCGTGCAAGAAAGCCACCACTCCGGATGTTAACTTCTCCTTCTGGAAAGAGCACTTCTAAAGATATGAAATGGGCGCATAGTAGAAGAAGAAGAACAAGAGCAACCCTACCACCACCACTGCCACCCCTCATCTTCGGCGTTTTATTGTGTGTGTGTGTGTGTTTATGTTATGCAGCATTTGGCGAGCGGGTTGTTGTAAATTATCCCCCTACTTTATTAGCGCCAATGAATCGATACCATTCAAAACGCCATTTAAAATATATACATATAATCCATTCATCCATCCATCCATCCACAGACTCCTTTTCTTCTTCTTCCCCCCTTTTTTTCCTTCCGTTCTTTCCTTCCTTAACCTTTCTTTGCTTTTCCTTTTCTTCCTTCCTGCTCTTATTCTTCCTGCCCTGGGATATCGTAGTTTTCTCATCTTTTCTGGCAAAAGTCTCGTTGTATGTGATGTGACGAGAACTTGTCAAGCCTACTTACTCACTCCGCCTGGCAGTCTCCACAACCTCCATGATGCTGTTGCAGTGCACTTTACAGCTAACAAATCGCTTGTGGCGGCTCTGCCTCCTGTAGTCATTAAACGCTCGATCTCCTTGGTTCACGGCTCAAATGCATATTTTCACTAGTCTCTATAATTGGGGGGGGGGGGTTTTTTTTTTATTTATACAACAACAAAATCTAATTTATATCTTACTTTCCCCCTCCTGCGGAACTTTTACCACCACCTTGCCCCAAGTACCTCTGCTCCCTAGGCTCTCCAAGGCCTCTGGCACGCTCTCCAGCCCCACAAACTCCTTATCCCCATACACCGTGCCGCGAAACTTGCCCTCCTTGATCAGCTTGAAGATGCCGTCCCACACCACGGGGATCGTCTCCTTCTCGTTTGTCGAGTAGGCCCCCCAGTGCAAGCCGACAATGCTGATGTTCTTCAACAGCACCTTGTTCATCGCGACCTTCTCAATCGCGCCGGCGGCGAAGCCAATGACCAAGATCTTGCCGTTCCACGCAATGCACTTGGTGGATTTATCAACCATGCCGACGGGGTCGTAGACGATATCCACGCCTCGCTTCTGCGGCGTCAGGTTTTTGACCGTCGTCGGCCACGCCGCATCCGTGTAGTCCACGACATGGTCGGCACCATACGCCTTCGCAACCTCGAGCTTGTGTTTCGTGCCCGCGGTAGCGATCACCGTGGCCCCAAACGCCTTTGCTATCTGCACGGCGGCCAGCCCAACACCACCGGCGGCGGCGTGCACCAGCACCCAGTCGCCCTTCTTGACGCCCGCCCGCGTAACCAGCGCTCCGTAGCTGGTGGGAGCTGTGACGAACAGGCCAGCTGCGTCGGTAAAACTCCACCCCTCCGGCACCGGGTGCAGCACTTCTTCTCGCGCCGCGACCTTGGTGGCATAACCTCCCTGCGCTGCCCCGAATATTTTGTCTCCGACCTTGTATTTGGGCTTCGGGATGCCGGAGGGCACGGAGAGGATGACGCCCGAGAACTCGGAGCCGGAGATCCAGGGAAGGGGAGGTTGATGCTGGTATTTGCCGGCGATTTGCAGGAGGTCAAAGAAATTGGTCGCGGTAGCGTGGATGGCGATTAGATATTGCTCGTTGGTAGGAACTGGGTCGGGGAGAGAGGTGATACGGAGATCTTTTGGTCCCTGGGGGGGTTTGCTGTTAGAAGGGTACCTCCTAGGTGAGGTGGTTTTTGGGAGGGAGAGGGACGAGGAGGACGGAGCTTACCTTGACGTATTCTTTGATCTGGATTCCACGCATCTTGAGTGGTAGATCGTAGGATATGTAATATAAATAGATAGAGATAGAGATAGAGATAAGAATATAGAGATTGATTTGCTAGAGCGAAGAGAAAGCAAAATAATCAGATATACAAGTTAATTACAGAATTGAAAGGTTGAAAGGAAGCTGGCTCGCTGGGTAGTAGCTTCGCTTCCCCATCCCTCCCCCGGCGGAGGTAGCAAATGGCGGGGGTGAGCCGAGGCTTTTTTTTGGGGTTGGCAGGTTGGAGAGAAGCCGACCGTCCACTTGGGTCGACTGTACAGTACAGGAAGTACTCCTCCGTACAAGTACAGTAATAAAAGCTGCAAGTATGCAAAAGTAAGGTTTGGACTACAAATGCGAGATGCGAGTAGGGATTCGCTAGTCTGCAGTAGGGCAAGGACAGAAGGGAATCAATCAATCAATCAATCAATCATATCGTCAGGGCCAAAAGTCCAGAAGGAAGATAGACGATGGCTTTTTAAAATAAGGCGTCCGCCACTCGCCCCAAGCCAAAGTCAGTTTCTGGCTGGGAAGTACTGCAGAGGTACCTCCGGAAGTACTTCGATAGTACCAGAATCATCACACAGGGCGGAGGAGGTATTTGATGGGTGTATTCCCTCTATTGCCAGCTCCAACTTTACTCGCCACGATATTTTAAAAAAGAGGCCAAGCAATTGAGCGATCGTGTAATCGTGCTGATGTGTTGTTGTTGTCCCAAGGGAGCTTTATTGATATATGTATATATATATTAAAATACCTTGTGTACTTAGGTAGATAAGAAGTACATCGGTAGATCGGGTACATGTACATCAGAACCATCCATCTCGATCCACCGTTACTCCATCCGGCATGGGAGAATGCGCTCGACAGGTCTGCTATTGCTGCCGTGGCTGAAAGGATACGTAAGTACTAGAATTAGTATTAGTATTATGGAGAATCGAGGCGTTTGCTTTCCTCCACGTCCGTAACACTTTTCGGCGCGAGTGAAACCTCCATCCCATCCATCTTCATTCATTATCGATAATAGGCGAGCTTGGGCCAGAGTGGTTTATCGCGAGATCGATTGGTGATCCAGGCGCTGTGCTGAGAAGGCCATGGATTGGAATGGAAGCACCGTGTGTGGATATGGGAGGAGAGAAGAGAGAGAGAGTGTGTGTGAGTGAGTGAGTGAGAGACAAGACTCACCGAGAGAAGAGAAGGGAAGAGAAAGAGAAAGAGGAAGAGAGACACCCTGGTATTTTGTTCCCGTTCGTGTCCCCTCAGGCCTCAACTCAACTCTAGGTAAATACCCATACCATACCAATACCATACCATAATACCCTTACCTTACCTTACCTTACCTACCTTACACTCACTCACTCACCTCACCTCACTTACTTTTACCTCGAGCAAGTCCTTTCGCCCCGTCACAGATCGACTTGGCTTGTCTTGACTTGAAGGACTGATTGACGAACTGATTGACTGACTGACTCTGCTCACCACCACCACCACTACTACTACTACTACCACCACCACGACTTGGCCACAGACCAAACAACAAACACCCGCCCGTCCTCTACACCACACATCACCCCTCCACACTCCCTCCACTTCACGACTCACCTTACCACACACCTTATTCACTCTTATTGTTGACTCCAGCTGCTGCGATAAGGAGAAGAAGAGGAAGAAGAAGAAGAAGGAACTCTCGCCCATCTCAACCTATCTCCCCATTTTCGGAGCGACCGTTAGATCACTCATATTTAGCGACGGTACGACCCTGATCCGGGCGACCTCCGTTGAACGTCATCACGAACAAATCCTCGCCGCCTATCGACACACCCCTCCAACTGCTCCCCTCCCTCCTCCGCCAGACACGAAATCACCACAACGTCCACCGACCAACAACTGCGACGTGAACATGGCCGAAGAAACAGCGGCAAGTGATCCGCAAATCACCTTCAAGGTCAAAACCTCCGCCGAGGGCCTCCATACCATCACCATCGCGGAAACCAAGACCGTCCTCGACCTCAAGACCATACTGGCCGGAGACGAATATGAGAAGATCCCGGCCGCAAGACAGCGCTTGATCTACTCCGGTCGGGTGATGAAGGATGCAGACCAGCTGAGCACATACAAGATCAAGGCGGGAAACACAATACATATGGTGAAGAGCGCTCCAAGCAACCCAGCGCAAGCACCCGCAAGCGCAAGCAGTCCTGGCGGTGCCCCGGCGGGGATTCCCCGAAATATGGCTGCTGGAACGAACAATGATCCCCTGGCTGGCCTCACTGGTGCCCGGTACGCGGGTCATATGGGACTTCCAGGCATGGAGATGTTTGGAGCTGATGGCGGAGTAAGTTCTACCTGCTCCACGCTACATGTATGCGACAATGCTGACAGACCCTTTGCAGATGGGAGCTGGCGCAAACCCAGAACAAATGGCTACTATGCTCGACGACCCCAACATGGCACAGATGATGAACGAAGCCCTTAACAACCCTCAAATGGTCGATATGCTCATCAACAACATACCCGCGCTCCGCAACAACCCCCAAGCGCGCGAAATCATCCGCTCGCCGATGTTCAGAGAAATGTTAACCAATCCACAAGCCATCCGTCAAGCAGCACAGATGCAAAGAATGATGGGAGGTATGGGAGGCGGAGGAGGAGCCAACGCTTTCCCAGCTCCAGGTGTAACAGACTCCACCCCCGGCGGCGGCGCTGCGAATAATCCACCAGCCAACCCTTTCGCAGGACTGATGGGCGGCGGCGGCGGAGGTGATCCTTTTGCAGCTTTGGGCGGGCAAGGTGGAGCAGGTGGAAATCCATTTGCATCCATGTTCCAGCCAGGTCAAACTCCAGCACAAACCCCCCCTGCCCCCGGATCAGCTGGCCAAACCTCTCCTCCAGTTGGTGAACAAGC
>Ga0247734_1001011_pt1 | contig 22558 bp, 16 predicted proteins | sample UWRJL103311B2_FD_180933 | JGI IMG/M metagenome (GOLD analysis project Ga0247734, IMG submission 180933) | Plant litter microbial communities from Arlington Agricultural Research Station in Wisconsin, United States - UWRJ-L103-311B-2 | ecosystem: Environmental > Terrestrial > Plant litter >... | reverse complement strand
TCTTTATCGGCAGACTTTGCCGATCATTAACACTTTTTGAGCGTGTGGACACAATGAGTGAGCAACCAGCGGGCAGCCGCATCCGGGTCGAGGCCCTCAGCAGCCAGGATCAGGAACATGCCGTGCAGTGGGCGCAGCGTTTGAACCTGCCCTTGCAGGACGTCGAAGCCGACTTTGCCCTGCAGGTGACTGACCAGGGTCTGCAATTGCAGCAACTGGGTGACGATGTTCCGGGCCCCGTTCGGGTGGACTTCGTGGAGGGCGCGGTGGCCCATCGACGCCTGTTCGGCGGGGGCAGTGGGCAGATGATCGCCAAGGCCGTGGGTATCCAGCCTGGGGTGCGGCCCTCGGTGCTCGACGCAACCGCAGGGTTGGGCAAAGACGCGTTTGTGCTCGCCAGCCTGGGTTGCCAGATGAGCCTGATCGAGCGTCAGCCGATCATTGCCGCACTGCTCGAAGACGGCCTCGCGCGCGGCCGTCAGGACCGCGAAGTCGGTTCGATCATCAGCCAGATGCGTCTGCTGACCGGCAACTCCATCGAGTTGATTCGCAGCTGGGAAGGTGAGCCGCCACAGGTCATCTATCTGGACCCGATGTTCCCGCACCGGGAAAAAACCGCTCTGGTCAAAAAGGAAATGCGCCTGTTCCGGCCCCTGGTGGGCGACGACATGGACGCCCCTGCGTTGCTGGAGGCCGCGTTGGCCCTGGCGACCCACCGCGTGGTGGTCAAACGCCCGCGCAAAGCCCCCTGCATCGAAGGCCCCAAGCCGAGTTATGCGCTGGATGGCAAGTCCAGCCGGTATGACATCTATCCGAAGAAGGCGTTGAAGTAGCGGCCAACTCGCTATCCAACCTGTAGGAGCCAACTTGTTGGCGAGGCGTCTCCCCTGACACCGCCTCGCCAACAAGTTGGCTCCTACAGGGAGGGTGTTTATCGTTGTTAAACCCCATAAGCCCGCATAAACAACCCGACCACTTCCTGCACATGGGCCTCTGCCGTGGCCGCGTCGGGCCTTTCTCCACAGCCCACCAGCAGGCGGAAGTTGCAGACGCCTTTGATCAGGCTCAGGAAGTGCTCGGCAGCGGTTTTGGGCGAATCGAAACGCAGTTGGCCGGTTTTTTCCAGGCGGTTCAGCAGGCGCTCGGTCTCCTGCAAAATCCGCTGTGGTCCTGCCGCAAAGAAGATCTGTGACAACTGAGGGTCCTGCGTGCCCAACGTCACCATCAAGCGATGCAGCTCGATGGATTCGGGGCTGTTTATCAGCGTCTGAAAACCGCGCGCCACATTGAGCAACAAGGTTTGTGCGGGTAAATCCCGATTCAGCTCATCGAACAGCGCGGGCATCTGCTCTTCGCAGCGGGCAACCACGGCGGCCGAAAACAGCGTCTCTTTATCGGTGAAATGGCTATAGACCGTGAGCTTGGAGACCCCGGCTTCTGCGGCGACGGCGTCCATGCTGGTGCTGGCGTAGCCATTACGCACGAACAGCTCTTTGGCTGCATCGAGAATGGCCTGACGCTTGGCCGGATCTTTGGGGCGGCCAGGGCCGGAGGGGGTTACAGAACTGTCGGGCATATTCGTTTAATAATGTACTGGTGAGTTTGGTAATTTTTAATATACTCGCCAGTACAATTATTCCAAGCATCATTTGCGAAGGGCTCCACCATGTTGCGCAAATTTCTGTGCCTCGTTCCGCCGTTGGGTCTGCTTTCATTGCTCGCCGCCTGCGGACAGGAGCCTACTACCGTCACGGCCGTTCGTCCGGCCATGGTCGTTCAGCCGTTACCGTCGTCGCAGTCGACCGACAGCTACCCCGGCGAAGTCCGCGCGCGCTTCGAGCCTGAATTGGCCTTTCGCATCGGCGGCAAGGTCAGCAAGCGTTTGGTAGAGGAGGGGCAACGGGTCAAGGCCAATCAGCCATTGGCGGAACTGGATGCCCAGGACGTGCGCCTGCAACTGGATGCCACGCGCGCTCAGGTGGCTGCCGCCGAGGCTAATCTGCAACTGGTGCGCTCCGAGCGTGATCGCTACAAGACCCTCATGGATCGGCAGATGGTCAGCCGTTCGCAATTCGACAATGCCGAAAACCTCTATCGCTCCGGCGAAGCTCGGCTCAAGCAGATCAAGGCCGAGCTGACAGTCGCCGACAACCAGACCAGCTACGCCGTTTTGCGCGCGCCCCAGGATGGCGTGGTCGCCAAACGCGCGGTTGAAGTGGGGCAGGTCGTGGCTGCCGGGCAAACCGTGTTTACCCTGGCAGCCGATGGTGAGCGCGAGGTGTTGATCAGCCTGCCGGAACAGAATTTCTCCCGCTTCAAGGTCGGCCAGCCGGTGACTGTCGAGCTCTGGACCCAGCGTGAACAGCGCTTCCCGGGCCGCATCCGCGAACTGTCTCCGGCAGCCGATCCGCGCTCCAGAACTTTCGCTGCACGCATCGCTTTCGCGGCCGGAAAAGTCCCCGCAGACCTGGGCCAGAGCGCCCGTGTTTTCATCGCCGCTGATCACGCTGTGCCACTGTCGGTGCCGTTGTCAGCCGTCACTGCCGAAAACGGTGGAGGCTATGTCTGGCGCGTGAGCGCCGACAACACCCTCAAACGTGTGCCGGTCAAGCTCGGGCCTTACGGGCAGGAGTCCGTGCCGGTGCTCGAAGGCCTGGCCGCCAGTGACTGGATCGTCGCCGCCGGCGTGCATGTGCTGCACGAGGGCGAGCAGATACGCCCCGTGGATCGCGATAACCGTGCGGTAAAACTGGCGACCAAGGAGTAAGCACGGATGCGATTCAATCTCTCCGAATGGGCGCTGCGCAATCGGCAAATCGTCCTGTACCTGATGATCATTCTGGCCGTGGTTGGGGCGCTGTCCTACACCAAGCTGGGGCAAAGCGAAGATCCGCCGTTCACCTTCAAAGCCATGGTCATCCGCACGCTGTGGCCGGGCGCGAGCGCTGAAGAGGTGGCCCGGCAGGTCACCGACCGCATCGAAAAGAAGCTGATGGAAACCGGTGACTACGATCGAATCGTGTCGTTTTCACGGCCCGGCGAATCCCAGGTGACGTTCATTGCCCGGGATTCGATCTTTTCGTCGTACCTGCCAGAGCTGTTCTACCAGATCCGCAAAAAGGTCGGTGATATTCGCCAGACCCTGCCGACAGGCGTGCAGGGGCCATTTTTCAACGATGAGTTCGGCACCACCTTCGGCAATATCTATGCGCTGAGCGGCAAGGGCTTCGACTACGCGGTGCTCAAGGATTACGCCGACCGCATCCAGTTGCAGCTGCAACGGATCAACGACGTCGGCAAGGTCGAGCTGATCGGCTTGCAGGACGAGAAGATCTGGATCGAGCTGTCCAACGTCAAGCTGGCGACCCTCGGGCTGCCGATGCAGGCCGTGCAGCAGGCGCTTGAAGCGCAAAACGCAGTCTCGGCGACCAGCTTTTTTGAAACCTCCAGCGAGCGGGTTCAACTGCGGGTCAGCGGCCGTTTCCAGACCGTGGACGAGATTCGCGAGTTTCCGATCCGTGTGGGGGATCGCACCTTGCGAATTAGTGATCTGGCTGACGTGCATCGCGGCTTCAGCGATCCGCCCGCGCCGCGCATGCGCTTTATGGGCGAGGATGCGATTGGCCTGGCGGTGGCCATGAAGCCCGGCGGCGACATCCTGGTGCTGGGCAAGGCGCTGGAAGCCGCGTTTGCCCGCCTGCAGAAAAACCTGCCCGCCGGGATGGAGCTGCGCAAGGTCTCTGATCAGCCTGCTGCAGTGAAAACCGGGGTCGGCGAGTTTGTGCAGGTGTTGGCCGAGGCGTTGGGCATCGTGCTGCTGGTGAGCTTCTTTTCCCTGGGCGTGCGCACGGGCATGGTGGTGGCGCTGACGATTCCATTGGTGCTGGCCATGACCTTCGCCTGCATGTATTACCTGGGCATCGGCCTGCACAAGATTTCCCTTGGCGCCCTGGTGTTGGCGCTGGGGTTGCTGGTGGACGACGCGATCATTGCCGTGGAAATGATGGCAATCAAGATGGAGCAGGGTTACGACCGGCTGCGTGCGGCGAGTTTCGCCTGGACCAGCACCGCTTTTCCGATGCTGACCGGGACCCTGATCACCGCTGCTGGCTTCCTGCCCATTGCGACTGCCCAATCCAGTACGGGGGAATACACCCGCTCGATCTTCCAGGTAGTCACCATTGCGTTGCTGGCCTCCTGGGTGGCGGCGGTGGTGTTCGTACCGTATCTGGGCGAGCGGTTATTGCCTGATCTGGCGAAAATCCACGCGGCAAAACATGGCACGGCCAACGGCGGGTTCAACCCTCATGGCACGCCGTTCTACCAGCGTTTAAGGCGTGTGGTGGGTTGGTGCGTCCGGCGGCGCAAGACCGTGATCGTCGCGACCGTCGCCTTGTTTGTCCTGTCGGTAGTGATGTTCAAGTTCGTCCCGCAACAGTTCTTCCCGGCTTCCGGGCGACTGGAATTGATGGTTGACCTGAAGCTCACGGAAGGCGCTTCGCTGAACAATACCGCCGAACAGGTCAAACGCCTGGAACAGATGCTCAAGGACCATCCGGGTATCGACAATTATGTGTCTTACGTCGGCACCGGCTCGCCGCGTTTCTATTTGCCTCTGGACCAGCAACTGCCGGCCACCAGTTTCGCCCAGTTCGTCGTGCTGGCCAAAACCATCGAAGATCGCGAATCCCTGCGCACCTGGCTGATCAGCAGTTTGAACGAACAGTTCCCGACTCTGCGCTCGCGGGTCACGCGCCTGGAAAACGGCCCTCCAGTGGGCTACCCGGTGCAGTTTCGGGTGACCGGCGAGCATATCGATGAGGTCCGGGCATTGGCGCGCAAGGTGGCCGCCAAGGTGCGGGAGAATCCGCATGTGTCCAATGTCCATCTGGATTGGGAAGAGCCGAGCAAGGTGGTGTTCCTCAATCTCGATCAGGATCGGGCGCGTGCATTGGGCGTCACCACGGCCGAGTTGTCGAGGTTCCTGCAACGCTCGCTGACCGGTTCCAGCGTCAGCCAGTACCGGGAAGATGACGAGCTGATCGAGATTCTGCTGCGTGGTACTCCGGACGAGCGCCAGCAACTGGGCGCGCTGGCGAGCCTCGCGGTGCCGACTGAAAACGGCACCAGCGTGGCGCTGTCGCAGGTAGCAACCCTTGAGTATGGCTTCGAAGAAGGCGTGATCTGGCACCGCAACCGGCTGCCCAACGTGACCATTCGCGCCGACATCTATGGTAAGGAACAGCCCGCGACGCTGGTGCAACAAATCCTGCCTACGCTGTCGGCGGTACGCGACGAGTTGCCTGATGGCTATCTGCTGGAAGTGGGCGGCACCGTCGAGGATGCGGCGCGGGGGCAGAACTCGGTGAAGGCGGGTGTGCCGTTGTTCATCGTCGTTGTGCTGACCTTGCTGATGCTGCAACTGCGCAGTTTTTCCCGGATGTTCATGGTGTTTCTCACCGCGCCACTGGGGCTGATCGGGGTCACGCTGTTCCTGCTGGTGTTCAATCAGCCGTTCGGCTTTGTCGCGATGCTGGGCACCATCGCCTTGTCCGGGATGATCATGCGTAACTCGGTGATCCTGGTGGATCAGATCGAACAGGATATCAGTGGCGGGCTGGATCAGTGGTCAGCGATCATCGAAGCCACCGTGCGGCGCTTTCGACCCATCGTGCTGACGGCCCTGGCGGCGGTGCTGGCGATGATCCCGCTGTCACGCAGCGTGTTCTTCGGGCCGATGGCGGTGGCGATCATGGGCGGGCTGATTGTGGCTACGGCGCTGACGCTGTTGTTTCTGCCCGCGCTGTATGCGGCGTGGTTCAGGGTGAAAAAAATTGATTAGGGCTTGCGCAATCCCTGTAAGAGCGAACTTGTTCGCGAGGCATTGGGCAGACACTGAATAAATGTCGCCTTGTAAATCGCCTCGCCAACAAGTTGGCTCCTACAGGATCGTGGTCCACCGAAGAACCACTTACAACGCCCCAAACACCTTCTTCGCCAGGCTGGTCGCCGCCGCTGCCGGGTTGGCGCGGAGGGTTTCTTCCTGTTTGGCGATCATCTCGAACAAGCCGTTGAGCGCCTGCTCAGTCACGTAACCTTCAATGTTTGAGCTTTTCGCATCCAGCACCCCCAGCGTCGCCGCCTGACCGGCAAAGGCGTTGTACTTCTGCGCCAGGCCCACTTTATCCGTGGCTTGCTTGATGATCGGCAGGAACTTCACGCGGATCTGTTCACGGCTGCTTGAGCTCAGGTACTGGGTCGCTGAATCCTTGCCGCCGCTGAGTATTCCTTTGGCATCGGCCACGCTCATCTTCTTCACTGCATCCACCAACAATGCCTGGGCCTGAGGCATGGCGGCTTCGGCGGCCTTGTTCATGCTGGTTTCAAGCTGATCCACTTGATCACCCATGCCGAACTGCTTCATTTTCTTGGCGACTTTACCGAGTTTGCCCGGCAGTTCGATGCGCACGTCCTGGTTATTGTTGAAGCCGCCCGGAGCGCCCAGTTGCTTGACCGCGATTTGCGCGCCCTGGGTGAGTGCATCCTTCATGCCTGTAGTGGCATCTGACTGCGACAGATCGCCCAGCGACAATGCAAGTACGTTGGTCGACAAAAGCAGACCGGCGCACAGGCTGGCCAAGGAAAACGGAAGACGAAGCATAAAAAACGTCCTTATCTTTTGACTTGATTCGAAGACAGCGCCGAGCAGAGCCTCGGCGCTTTGGGGAGAGCCTATCAGTGATCAGGGGGCGTCGACCGGTTCAGGTTCGGCGGCCTCTTCGGAATGCAGCGCCACCTGACGAATCGACAAGCGAATATCCGCTGGCAGCACGCGCTTGGCCGCACCTTCGGCCAGCTCGCCCAATAGCGGGTGATAGCTGAGTTTGCCAGCGGCATCCTTGCGCAACACGCCCAGGTCCAGCAGCGTCTGGATGAAATGGCGGAACAGGCTCTTGTCGAAGAACTCCGGAGCGTTCAGGCCGTGCAGGATCGACAGGCGCTGGGCCATGACGGTACACAGGTCTTCCAGCTCTTCGGCGCTCAGGGTTTTCTGACCGCTGTTGAGCAGCAGGGCAATCGCCATGTAGAACCGCTGCAGGGTCTGCGCGATGACTTTGGACAGCAGGGTCAGCAGCACGAACGCCCGGGAGCTGGGCGCCGGACGCAGGTAGACGTCGTTCTCGAAACGCAGCAGGCCCTGTTCGACGAACGCTGTGAGCCATTGATCCACGACCTCGTCCAGCTCGTTGAGCGGCCAACGGATGAACAGCTCCGATTGCAGATACGGGTACAGCGCGCGGGTGTAGCGCAGAATCTGCTCGCGGCTCATGCGCGACGAACTCTGGAAGAAGCTCGCCAGCAACGAGGGCAGGGCAAAAATGTGCAGGACGTTGTTGCGGTAGTAGGTCATCAGCACCGCATTCTGCTCGTCCAGATACAGAATCTTGCCCAGGGCGTCTTTCTGTTCCGAGAGCAGGTCCATGCCTTTGACATGCTCGATCAGCGCCCGGCCATCGCCTTCCGGCAGGGTGGTGTGCGGCGAGTAGGGCACACGACGCAGCAGCGTCAGGTAAAGATCCAGCACTCGCTCCATGGCCTGATCATCCAGCGCCAGACGCTGGGTGGACAGCAGCGCCACCGCGACCAGATTGACCGGGTTGATCGCCGCCGCCTCGTTCAGGTGTTGAGCCACGCGCTCGCCAAGGCGGTTGGTGGTTTCGTTGAGCCAGGCCGGTTTGAATTGCGGGCCGTGTTGCTGCTCGCGCCAATCCGGTTGTTCACTGTCGAGAAACTCGGCCAGCTTGATCGGCTCGCCGAAATTCACCGATACCTGCCCAAAGCGCTGCTTGAGGGCGCCGATGACTTTGAAGATGTCGAAGATCGACTCTTTCTTCTTCGTCGCGCCGCGCAACTCGCCCAGGTAGGTGCGGCCTTCAAGCACGCGTTCGTAACCGATATACACCGGCACGAATACGATCGGCATGCGCGAATTGCGCAGGAAGCTGCGCAAGGTGATCGCCAGCATGCCGGTCTTGGGTTGCAGCATGCGCCCGGTGCGTGAGCGACCGCCCTCGACGAAATACTCGACCGGGAAGCCTTTGGTGAAGAGCGTATGCAGGTATTCGTTGAATACTGCGGTGTACAGCGGGTTGCCCTTGAACGTACGCCGCATGAAAAACGCCCCGCCACGGCGTAACAGGCCGCCGATCACCGGCATGTTCAGGTTGATGCCTGCGGCGATGTGCGGCGGCGTCAGGCCGTTGCGAAACAGCAGGTAGGAAAGCAGCAGGTAGTCGATGTGGCTGCGGTGGCAGGGCACGTAGATCACTTCGTGACCCTGGGCCACGTCCTGCACACCTTCGATATGGCTGACCTTGATCCCGTCGTAGATCTTGTTCCAGAACCAGCTGAGCACCACTTCCAGAAAGCGGATCGCCGAATAGGTGTAGTCCGAGGCGATTTCATTGCCATAGCGCAAGGCTTGTTCCCGGGCCTTGGCTTCGGGGATTTTCTCTCGCTCGGCTTCTTCGAGGATTGCCTGCTGCACCAGTGGCTCGTCCAGCAAGCCTTTGACCAGATTGCGCCGGTGCGACACATCCGGGCCGATGACGGCGGTCTTGAGGTTGCGAAAGTGAGTGCGCAGCACCCGCTGGGTCATGCGCAGGGTCAGCTCATACCCTTTGTTTTCGTTGATCAAATCCCGCAGATGGATGGGCGCCGAGAACTGCACGCGGGTCTTGCGCCCCAGGATCAGGATGCTCACCAGACGACGCAGACGACCCGTCACCGCCCAACTGTCGGCAAACAGCAGCTTCCATGGGCTGGATTCACGATCCGGCGACTGCCCCCAGAACACGCTGACCGGGATGATCTGCGCATCTTCGGCAGCGCTCTGGCTGACGGCGCTGACCAGCCGCTCCAACGTTGGCGGCGCGCCGCGTTTGTCCTGGCGGCCGAGCCAGTCCGGAGAAGGCGTGAGGTAGAAGTACGCCGCAGGCTCAATCAGGTCGCCCACCGACACCGGCAGGATCGGCCGTGGCAAGCCCGCCTTGCGGCACTCCGTATCGATCACCGCCAGATCGCTCATGGACGGCGATTGCAGGGCGTACAACACCGGCCGACTACGGTCCAGGTTCAGGGTGAAGGATGATTGATTGATGGTTTCGGAACGAACCCAGAGATACAGCAAACGACGCACTGTACCGAACACAAGACGGCGAAACGGAGAACGGGTCATACGGCTTCTGCAAAATAAGGGGCGGCGCCCACGAGGCGGCTAGTGTGCCGTATCTGCGGGGGATCGGCAAAAGGGCCGTCGTCTGAGTCCGCCGACATGACCTGTAGGAGCCAACTTGTTGGCGAGGGGGCCGGATAGGCCGCATTCATCGGTTGGCCGTACCAGCGCCTCGCCAACAAGTTGGCTCCTACAGGAGAGGTGTGTCAGCCAGGGGTTACGCCGTCTTCCAGGTAATCTCTTCCTCGCCATCGGCGCTGATGCGCATCCAGCGGTCGGCCGTCTCGTCGCTTTCTTCTTCGACCCAGGTGCCGGGGGCGCAGCGCACTTCAACATTGAGAGCGGCGAAGGCCGCGCGAGCACAGGCGATGTCGTCTTCCCATGGCGTGTTGTCGCTGTCCAGGTGCAGGCTGTTCCACTTGCCCACGGCTTTCGGCAGCCAGGTCACGGGCACATTGCCTGCCTTGCATTTCCAGGTCTGGCCTTTCTGAACCCAGTCGCTGCAAGGGCCAACCGCATCGCCAAGCCAAACGGCGATGGCTTTGTGGTCGACGTCAGTGTCTTTCAGGTAAATCTCGATATCGGGTTGGCGCATGGATGCCTCGTCAGAAAGTGAAAAAATCCATTCGCGGATTCAGTCGGATGCCCCCTACAGAGCATCTTCGTTGGTTGTTATTGCAGTACGAAATAATCGTAGCGCATGGAAACCGTGACCTCGAAAGGCTCGACCTGCTCAATGACGTTCGCTCGCCGTTCAGCACTGGCGCGCCAGCCGTGGGGCGTCATGGCCAGCAGATTGGCACGGGCCTGACCGTCAACCAGCGTCAGCTTGAAGCGCAGGGTTTCACTGTGCGCCAGTGTCATGCCTTCCGGCACGAGGGCCAGGTGCTTGTCGTCAGCATAGTCGCGTACTTCGTCGTACAGCCGCTCGCGCAGCTCCATCAAATGCTCGTTGGTCGGCCCGACCCGCATCAAACCGCCACCCGGTGTCAGCAAGCGTTTGGCTTCGTTCCAGTCCAGCGGGCTGAAGACGCTGGCCAGAAACTGGCAGCTGGCGTCTGGCAACGGCACGCGGGCCATGCTGGCGATCAACCAGGTCAGCTTCGGATTGCGACGACAGGCGCGCTTGACCGCCTCCCGGGAGATATCCAGCGCGTAGCCGTCGGCGTCTGGCAAGGCGTCGGCGATCTGCGCGGTGTAATAACCCTCGCCACAACCGATATCCAGCCAGCGCGCCGGCGCACGCTCTGCGGCCAGTTCAGCCAGGCGCCTGGCGACCGGTGCGTAATGGCCCGCGTTGAGGAAGTCCCGGCGCGCTTCAACCATCGCCTGATTGTCCCCAGGGTCGCGGCTGTTCTTGTGCTGCACCGGCAACAGGTTCAGATAACCCTGACGCGCGCGGTCAAAGCGATGGTTGGCCGGGCAGGCCACGCCATTGTCCACCGCCGTCAGCGGGGCAGAGCAGATCGGACAGGTCAGCATCAGGCGAGCAACTTGACCAGAGTCTGGTAGTAGATCTCGGTCAGCACGTCGAGGTCGCTGGCCAGGATGCGTTCGTTGACCTGGTGGATGGTCGCGTTGACCGGGCCCAGCTCGACGACCTGAGTACCCAGAGTCGCGATGAAGCGCCCATCGGAAGTCCCGCCGCTGGTGGAGGCTTTGGTCTCGCGACCGGTAACCGCCTTGATGCTCGCAGAGACTGCATCGAGCAAATCACCCGGCTCAGTGAGGAACGGCAGACCGGACAACGCCCAGTCCACGTGCCAGTCCAGCCCGTGTTTGTCGAGGATGGTTGCAACCCGCTGTTGCAGGCCTTCAACCGTGGATTCGGTGGAGAACCTGAAGTTGAACACCGCCACCAGATCGCCCGGAATCACATTGGTCGCGCCAGTGCCGGAGTTCAGGTTGGAAATCTGGAAGCTGGTGGGTGGGAAAAAGTCATTGCCTTCATCCCAATGCTCGGCGGCCAGTTCAGCCAGAGCCGGTGCAGCCAGGTGAATCGGGTTGCGCGCCAGATGCGGGTAAGCCACATGGCCTTGCTTGCCGCGCACGGTCAGGGTTGCGCCCAGCGAACCGCGACGGCCGTTTTTCACCACGTCGCCCACCAGTGTGGTGCTTGACGGCTCGCCAACGATGCACCAGTCCAGACGCTCGTTACGCTCGCGCAGACGCTCCACTACCGCTTTGGTGCCGTGGTGAGCCGGGCCTTCTTCATCACTGGTGATCAGGAACGTGACTTTGCCCTTGTGGTTCGGATGGTCACCCACGAAACGCTCGGCCGCCACCAGCATTGCCGCCAGACTGCCTTTCATGTCGGCGGCGCCACGGCCACACAGCATGCCGTGTTCGTCGATCAGTGCATCGAACGGATCGGTTTGCCATGCCTGCACCGGGCCGGTCGGCACCACATCGGTATGCCCGGCAAAGCACAGCACCGGACCTTCATTGTTGCCATGGCTGGCCCAGAAGTTGTCCACATCCTCAATGCGCATCGGCTCCAGCGTAAAGCCCGCGTCCCCAAGGCGTTGCATCATCACTGCCTGGCAATCGGCATCGATGGGCGTAACCGAAGGACGACGGATCAGGTCGCAGGCGAGTTGCAGCGTGGGCGAAAGGTCGGCTGGGGCCGTCATGAACAAAAACTCCAATCAAAAGCGGATGGCCTGGTAGGCGCTGCCGAAGGCTGCGAAAGCGATCTGATTGATAAACCGCTTTCGCAGCCTTCGGCAGCTCCTACAGGGATCGTACATGTGCGCGAAAAAGGCGCCTATCTTAAAGCAAAACGGCGAGGGGAGGCCGCCGTTTAGTGATGGGTGTGGGTTGTGCGGGGGCTGCGTGCAATTTCTGACCAATTACCCGCCATTAGGGTGCTCTCAGCCCAGTGAGGGCCTATAATGCGCGCCGGTTTTTGGGGTAATGGTCATGAGTTCAGAAGATCCGCGTTTTGCTGGCATCGCCCGTTTGTACGGCATCGAAGGCCTGGACCGCTTGCGCGCGGCGCATGTGGCGGTGGTGGGTATCGGTGGCGTCGGTTCCTGGGCCGCGGAAGCCATGGCCCGTTGCGGGGTGGGGGAAATTTCCCTGTTTGACCTGGACGACGTCTGCGTCAGCAACAGCAATCGGCAGTTGCATGCGTTGGACAGCACCGTTGGCCGACCCAAGGTCGAGGTGATGGCTGAGCGTCTGCGGGCGATCAACCCTGATTGCGTGGTGCATGCCGTCGCTGATTTCGTCACCCGCGACACAATGGCCGAATACATTACCCCGGACCTGGATTGCGTGCTGGACTGCATTGATGCCGTGAACGCCAAGGCCGCGCTGATTGCCTGGTGCAAGCGTCGCAAGATCCAGATCATCACCACCGGCGGGGCGGGCGGGCAAATTGATCCGACGTTGATTCAGGTCTGCGATCTTAACCGCACCTTCAACGACCCGTTGGCCTCGAAAGTCCGTTCGACCCTGCGTCGCGATTACGGCTTTTCCCGCACCATGAACCGCCATTACAGCGTGCCGTGCGTGTTCTCTACCGAGCAACTGCGTTACCCGAAACCGGACGGCAGCATCTGCCTGCAGAAGAGTTTCGTCGGGGACGGGGTCAAGCTGGACTGCGCCGGTGGTTTCGGCGCGGTGATGATGGTGACTGCGACCTTCGGCATGGTCGCGGCAACCAAGGCGGTGGACAAGATTGTTGCAGGAGTCCGCCGCCCATCCGAGCGAGCCAAGCCGGTTTCAGTGCCGCCGCCTCAACTGACTGTCAGCTGATGCATCCTTTGCAGCACGGCATTCAATCCGTTGCTGCGTGAAGGCGACAATTGGCGGCTCAGGCCGAGCTGACTGAACCAGTCAGGCAGGTCGACCCGTTGCAGCTCCTCTGCCGACAAACCGTTGACCCGCGCCAGCAGCAGCGCCACCAGACCCCGAATCATCCGTGCGTCGCTGGCGGCGCGGAACTGCCAGTGGCCATCGGTCATGTCGCCCAGCAGCCAGACCTTGCTTTCACAGCCGTGGACCAGGTTTTCCTCAGATTTTTCGTCGTCAGCCAGCGCGGGCAATCGTTCGCCCCATTGCATCAGCAAACGGGCGCGCTGCTCCCAGCCTTGAGGTTGGGCAAAAGTGTCCAGCGCGGTTTGTGCATCCACCGGCAGGTTCATCGCAGCAACTCCAGGGCCTGATCCAGCGCATTGAAGAAGTGCTGCAAATCGCTTTCATCGTTATACAGCGCCAGCGACACCCGAATCGCGCCGGGCAGCCCAAGGCTTTTTAGCAGAGGTATCGCGCAATGATGCCCGGCACGTACGGCGATGCCTTGTTCGGTGAGCAGGTGTGCGAGGTCAGCGTTATGCACGCCTTGAACGACGAAGCTCACCAGCGCCAGTTGCGGTTGCCCGAGCACCTGAATGCCGTCTCGTTGGCGCAGGCCATCGAGCAGCAGTGCGTGCAGACGCGCTTCATGTTCGAGCACCGCGGCATGATCAAGACCGTTCAAGTAAGCAAGGGTAGCGCCCAGCCCGATCACGCTGGCAATCGGCGGGGTACCGGCTTCGAAGCCCAGCGGTGCCGGGCGGAAACTGGCTCGCTGGTAATCCGTCGTCAGGACCATCTCGCCGCCAAACTGCCAGTGTTGCAGGCGGGACAAGGCTTCATTGCGCCCGTACAGCACGCCGACGCCTTCCGGGCCGTACAGCTTGTGGCTGGAAAACACATAAAAATCGCAGCCCAGCGCCTGCACATCGTGGCGACCGTGGACCACACCCTGTGCGCCGTCAATTACAGTCAGCGCGCCATGAGCTTTGGCCATCGCCAGTAATTCAGGCAGTGGCTGCCAGGCACCCAGCACGTTGGACAGCTGACTGACGGCCAGCAAACGCGTGCGCTCGTTGATCAGCAGTGCAGCGGCTTTCAGGTCAATCAGGCCCTGATTGTCGAGCGGCAGCACCACCAGTTTCAAGTCGTTGCGCAACGCCAGTTGCTGCCAGGGCAACAGGTTGGCGTGGTGCTCCAGGGCGCTGATGACGATTTCGTCCCCAGCGGCAAACTCCTGCTCAAGCCCATAGGCCAGCAGATTGAGTGCGGAGGTCGCGCCATGGGTAAAGACAATCTGGCCTGCTTCACCGGCATTGAGCCAATGGGCTACTTTGCTGCGGCTGTTCTCGAAGGCCTGGGTCGCATGGGCGCCCGGCAAATGCTGGGCGCGATGAACGTTGGCTGCGCCGTTGGCGTAGTAATGGTTCAGGGCGTCGAGCAGGGCTTGGGGTTTTTGTGTGGTGGCGGCGTTGTCCAGGTAGGTCTGGCCTTGCCGTTGCAGGGCGGCGATGGCTGGGAAGTCAGCGCGCCAGGGAGATGAAAGGGACATTTTCTAAGCTCTGTACGAAAAGTGGCTGCGCTCGGTGATGCTGCGTTAAAAACAGGCTCGGAATGCTCATTTAGAGGCCTAAAGTCGAACGCGACCCCGGCCGTTCATCGCCTGTTTTTGCCTTGCCTGACCTTCGCTCGCCGACTTTTCGTACAGACCCGAGCTCGGTGAGGCGGGTTCGGTCCAAAGACCGAACCCGGACGCAGCATCGATCAGTTGTGAGCGTGCAGCGCTTCGTTCAGCTCGATGGCCGACTTGTGGGTTTTGCATTCCACAGCGCCGGTTTGCGAGTTGCGACGGAACAGCAGGTCGGACTGACCGGCCAGCTCACGGGCTTTAACGACTTTCACCAACTGGTTCTGGTCATCCAGCAGCGCGACTTTGGTGCCCGCGGTGACGTACAGACCGGACTCGACGGTGTTGCGGTCGCCCAGAGGGATGCCGATACCAGCATTGGCGCCGATCAGGCAGCCTTCGCCAACCTTGATGATGATGTTGCCGCCACCGGACAGGGTGCCCATGGTGGAGCAGCCGCCACCCAGGTCGGAGCCTTTGCCGACAAACACGCCAGCCGACACGCGACCTTCGATCATGCCCGGGCCTTCGGTGCCGCCGTTGAAGTTGACGAAGCCTTCGTGCATTACGGTGGTGCCTTCGCCGATATAAGCACCCAGACGAACACGGGCGCTGTCAGCGATACGCACGCCGGTCGGCACCACGTAGTCGGTCATTTTCGGGAACTTGTCGACGGAGAAGACTTCCAGCAGCTCGCCTTTGAGGCGTGCTTCCAGTTGCCGCGGAGCCAGTTCCGCCAAGTCGATTGCGCCCTGGCTGGTCCAGGCAACGTTTGGCAGCAACGGGAAAATCCCGGCCAGATTCAGGCCGTGTGGCTTGACCAGACGATGGGACAGCAGGTGCAGCTTGAGGTAAGCCTCAGGAGTGGAGGTCAGCGCAGCGTCTTCGGCGAGCAGGGTCGCGACCAGAGGCTTGTGGCTTTCTGCCAGGCGCGACAGCAATGCAGCCTGGACTGCATCAACAGGCTTGAGGGCGTCAGCCAGCTTCAACGCCAGGTCAGTGTTGAACGTGATGGCCTGGTTGCCACCGGTGTAACCCAGCACTGGGGTGATAGCAGCGATGATCTCAGCCGACGGATTGATCAGCGGTTGGGCGTAAAAAACTTCCAGCCACGCGCCTTGGCGGTTTTGAGTGCCGACGCCGAAGGCCAGGCTGAACAGGGAAGTGGACATGCAAATACCTCTTACGAATTTAAAGGGCTATCTCAGTCAGTCGATAGCCGCTGCATACAGGTCTGGTTTGAAGCCAATCAGGGTTCTGTCACCGAGATCAAGCACCGGGCGCTTGATCATCGAGGGTTGCGCGAGCATCAGCTCGATCGCCTTTGCCTGGTCGAGATCGGCTTTCTGTCCGTCGTCGAGCTTGCGAAAGGTCGTGCCTGCGCGGTTTAAAACGGTCTGCCAGCCGTGCTCATTGCACCACTGAGTCAGGTGTTCGCGGTCGATGCCTTGTGTCTTGTAGTCATGAAAAGCGTAGCTCACCGGTTTCTCATCGAGCCAGGTGCGAGCCTTCTTCATGGTGTCGCAGGCTTTGATCCCGTACAGGTGCAACTTGTTGATTTGATCAGTCACGAGCTTGCCCCCTTGGAGACGCTTGAAAAAAACGGTGACGGATTATGCCATGGACGCGGCATAACCGGGGATACCCGTGGCGCGACAGCTTAAATGGCCAATGTGGCGGTTTGATGAGTCCACGCAACGGTAGGCGCTGCCGAAGGCTGCGAATGGCGTTATCTGACACAACGCGGTTCGCAGCCTTCGGCAGCTCCTACAGATCATGGATGCAGGATTCAACGCTTCTGGATGAAATCCCGAATCCGCTCGGCCGCTTCAATGCATTCGGCCAGTGGCGCAACCAGCGCCAGGCGCACGCGGCCGGCCCCAGGGTTGAAGCCGTCCACCTCGCGGGACAGGTAGGACCCCGGCACCACAGTCACGTGCTGGTTGACGTAGAGGTCGCGGCAAAAAGCTGCGTCGTCACCGCCCACGCTCGGCCACAGGTAGAAACTGCCATCCGGGCGCTGCACATCCATGACGGGTGAGAGGATCTCCAGCACGGCGTCGAACTTTTCACGGTACAGGTCGCGGTTGGCGCGCACGTGCTCTTCGTCGTTCCAGGCAGCAATACTGGCCAGTTGCGTCTGGATCGGCATGGCGCAACCGTGGTAGGTGCGATACAGAAGGAAGGCCTTGAGGATTTCAGCATCGCCGGCCACGAAACCAGAGCGCAAACCTGGCAGGTTCGAGCGCTTGGACAGGCTGTGGAACACCACGCAGCGCTTGAAATCCTGGCGACCCAGGGCGACGCAGGCGCTGAGCAATCCGGCCGTTGGCGCCTCTTCGTCGAAGTACAGCTCGCTGTAGCACTCGTCGGCGGCGATCACGAAATCGTATTCGTCAGCCAGGGCGATCAGCTTTTTCAGCGTCTCCAGCGGGATGACCGCGCCGGTCGGGTTGCCGGGCGAGCACAGGAACAGAATCTGGCAGCGCTTCCAGACATCCGCCGATACCGCATCGAAATCGGGGTTGAAGCCGTTTTCAGTGAGGCATGGCAGGTAGTGCGGCTGGGCGCCGGCCAGGAACGCCGCGCCTTCGTAGATCTGATAGAACGGGTTCGGGCTGATCACCAGGCCGTTGTCTTCACGGTTGACCACGGTCTGGGTGAACGCGAACAACGCTTCGCGCGTGCCGTTGACCGGCAACACATTGCGCGCCGGGTCCAGCCAGCCACCTGGGACACCGAAGCGTCGCTCGCACCAGCCAGCGATGGCTTCCCGCAAGGCCGGGACGCCCAACGTGGTCGGATAGACCGCCATCTGGTCCAGGTTGTCGACCATGGCCTGGGCCACGATTGCAGGTGAGCGGTGCTTGGGTTCGCCAATGGACAGCGCAATCGGACGCTTCTCAGGGTTGGGCGTCACGCTGCCCAGCAGGGCGCGAAGCTTTTCGAACGGGTAAGGCTGGAGCAGCTGCATTGCGTTATTCATGGGGCTTGGTTCTCAAGTTCGGGTTCTCAAGAGCTCGGCGCTCGGGGTCGCGAGCGCCATGAGTCGTGTCATGCAAGTGGTGCGCGTCTGTTCAAATGCTGAGGCGAAATTCGAGGCCAGGCTCATGATTGACGTTCAGTTGCTCAACGATCGCGTCCTGCAAACGGCTGCACAGTTCTGGGTCGGACAAAGGCTGATTGTTGGCGTCGGTAATAAAGAACACGTCTTCTACCCGCTCGCCAAGGGTCGAAATCTTGGCGTTTTGCAGCGACAGGTCGAACTCCAGGAAAATCTTGCCAATGCGCGCCAGCAATCCAGGCCTGTCCGGGGCTGAAAGCTCCAGGATGGTGACCGGGCGCTGCGCATCGTTATGGATCGTCACTTGCGGCGCAAAGGCGAAATGCTTGAGCTGGCGCGGTACGCGACGTTTGATGATGGTCGGGTAGTCGTCAGGGTTGCGCAGCGCCTCATACAGCCCTTCGCGAATCTGCTTCACGCGTTCCGGGTTATCGCCAATCGAGCCGCCGTTGTTGTCGAGCACGATATAGGTGTCGAGGGTGAACTGGCTGCTGGAGGTCAGAACCCGGGCATCGTGAATGTTCAGGTTCAACTGGTCCATGGCCGCCACGGTCACGGCGAAGAAGTCATGCTGGTCCGGGGCGTAGATGAAGATCTGCGTGCCGCCTTCGAATTCGCGCTGGGTGGTCTCCTTGATCAGCACCAGCGCTCCTCCATTCACCGGCTGCTGCAGAATGGCATCGCTGTGCCAGGCAACATCGCCCGCTGTATGGCGCAGGAAGTAATCGTCACCCAGTTGTGACCAGAGCTGCTCGACGTCATCCGGGTCAGTGCCATTGCGCACCAGAATATCCAGCGCTGCTGACTGTGTGCGGCGGATCTGTTCTTCTCGGTCGACCGGGTTTTCCAGGCCGCGACGCAAGGCGCGCTTGGTTTCGGTGTAAAGCTGGCGCAACAGGGTAGCGCGCCAGGAGTTCCACAGCGTCGGGTTGGTGGCGTTGATGTCGGCGACGGTCAACACATACAGGTAGTCCAGGTGCACTTCATCGCCGACGAACTGGGCGAAATCATGGATGACCTGCGGGTCAGACAAATCCTTGCGCTGGGCGGTGGTGGACATCACCAGGTGATGGCTGACCAGCCAGACAATCAGGCGAGTGTCCCAGGTGGGCAATTGATGACGCTCGCCGAAGGTTTGCGCGTCCACCGCACCCAGTTCCGAATGGTCACCGCCACGGCCTTTGCCGATGTCGTGGTACAACCCGGCCAGGTAAATCAACTCTGGCTTGGGCAACCTGGCCATGATCTTGCTGGCTAGCGGGAATTTCTCTGACACCTGCGTGTACTGCAGCTTACGCAGGTGTTTGATCAGGTTCAGGGTGTGGGCGTCCACCGTGTAAATGTGGAACAGGTCATGCTGCATCTGCCCGACGATATGCCCGAACTCCGGCAGATACAGGCCCAGAAGGCCGTAGCGGTTCATGCGCCGCAGGTTGCGATGAATACCGATTTCGCACTTGAACAGCTCGATGAACAGGCTGGTATTGCGGATATCGTTACGGAAATCATCGTTGATCAAGTGCCGGTGTTCGCGCAGCAGCCGGATCGTATCGGCGCGCACGCCTTTGATTTCCGGGTGTTGGGCCATGAGCACGAAAATCTCGATCATGGCGAACGGCGTGCGTTTGAACACGTTGGGGTTTGTGGCTTCGATGTAGCCATCATGGAGCTGGAAGCGAGAGTTGATCGGCTGGGTTACAGCGCCTTCGTCGTCGGTGAGGATGACTTCTTCGAAGTGCTGAATGATCAGGTCGCTTAACTCGGCAATGCTCATGACCACCCGATAGTACTTCTGCATGAAGCGCTCTATCGCCAGCTTGGCGTCGCTGTCCTGGTAGCCCAGCAGGTTGGCAATGCTGCTTTGATAGTCGAACAGCAGCCGGTCTTCCGAGCGGCCAGCCAGCATGTGCAGGGCGTAGCGCACTTTCCAGAGGAAGTCCTGAGAGGAGGCGAGCAGGTTGTTCTCGCTTTCCAGCAGGAAACCTTGCCCGGCCAGTGCGTGCAGATTCAGGGTGCCGTACTGGCGTCGCGCTACCCAGAGTATGGTCTGGATATCCCGCAGGCCACCCGGTGATCCTTTGACGTTGGGCTCCAGGTTGTATTCGGTGTCGTTGTACTTGTGGTGGCGGGTTTTCTGCTCCGCACGCTTGGCAAGGAAGAACTCCTTGCTCGGCCACATTTCCCGGGTGCTGGTAACGTCCAGCATGCGCTGGCGCAGACGCTCTGGCCCGGCAATGGTGCGGCTTTCCATCAGGTTGGTGATCACCGTCAGGTCGGCGCGGCCTTCCACGGCGCATTCCTCTACCGAGCGCACGCTCTGACCAACTTCCAGGCCAATGTCCCACAGCAGCGTGAGAAAACCCTCTATGGACTCACGGAACACTTCGTGGTCGGCGCTCTCCAGCAGAATCAGCAGATCGATGTCCGAATACGGGTGCAACTCGCCGCGCCCATAGCCCCCTACGGCCAGCAGCGCGATATCGGCTTCTTCGCTCCAGTCGAACTGGTCCCACGCCTGCTGCAGGATGTTGTCCACGAACCAGGCACGGTCTTCGATCAGGCGGCGGATGTCGCGGCCGGATTTGAAGCGCGCGTCCAGCACCTCCCGCGCACTGCGGATGACTTTCTTGAAGGCCGGTATAGGGCTGGCTTTCAAGGCAAGTTCGGCCTGGAACTGGCCTCGGTCGAACAAATCGGGATCCACCTGCGGCATGGAACTGCTTTCCTTCTATCTATATCGAACGGGGCGCGAGCGGGCGAGCGTCAGGTCTGATTGCGTGGCAATCAGGCTGAAGTGCGGGCGATGGTGTCATCGCTGCGCAGGGTAAAAATCTCGTAGCCGTCAGCGGTGACCAAGATGGTGTGCTCCCACTGGGCCGACAATTTGCGGTCCTTGGTGATTGCCGTCCAGCCGTCGCCCAGCAGACGTGTTTCAGCCTTGCCCTGATTGATCATGGGTTCGATGGTAAAGGTCATGCCTTCTTTCAGCGCCATGCCTTCGCCAGCCTTGCCGTAGTGCAGGATCTGCGGCTCTTCGTGGAACACCTTGCCGATGCCGTGGCCGCAGTATTCGCGGACCACTGAGAAACCGCTCTTTTCAGCGTGTTTCTGGATCACTTCGCCAATATCGCCAAGCGTGGTGCCCGGACGGACAATCTCGATGCCTTTATAGAGGCATTCCTGGGTGATCTTCGACAGGCGCTCTGCCCACTCGGGCACTTTGCCGACGTGGAACATCTTGCTGGTGTCGCCGTGGTAGCCGTCCTTGATCACGGTCACGTCGATGTTCAGCACGTCGCCGTTCTTCAGCGGCTTGTCGTTGGGGATACCGTGGCAGACCACATGGTTGATCGAGGTGCAGATCGACTTCGGATAGCCTTTGTAGTTGAGCGGAGCAGGAATCGCTTTTTGCTCATTGACGATGTAGTCGTGGCAGATGCGGTCCAGCTCGTCGGTAGTGACGCCAGGTTTGACGTGAGCACCGATCATTTCCAGGACATCGGCAGCCAGACGACCGGCAATGCGCATTTTTTCGATGTCTTCGGGGGTTTTGATGGTGACGGTCATTACTATCTCTCTCGGCGCGCAAGGCGCGCGGCTAATACGGAAAGCGGCGATTCTAACAGACGTGGCGGGTGGGGGATTATTGGTTCCTTATATGGGTGGGGCTATCGGTCATCTTTAATCGGGTGTTTTGTTGGGGATTTTGGGACATATCCATTTCTGCGGTAATGGCCACTTATGGTTCCGCTCTTACAGCGGGTCACTTTTGGCAAACGCCCCAAAAGTAACCAAAAGGTCTGTGCCCCACCACTCGGTCCCTCGCCTAGGCTCGGCATGCCCGTAATTCGATATTGATTCGGCGGGCCGCCGCGAAGGGCCATCCCTGGCCCAGCGCGGCTAAACCGGCATCCATGCCGGTTTGCCCGCCGCCTCAATATCGAATTCCGGCCAGCGTGGTTTGACGGGGCGCCAAGATCAAAATCAAATGCGCACGAGGCGGCCTGAAAGCCGACCTGTTTTTTGGATGTTCTACCGCGATATCTTCATCGTTTGCACTATTGCCTTCGCGAAGTCGACAGCAATTCTCTGTAGGAGCTGCCGAAGGCTGCGAATCGGCCGCCAGCTTCGCAGCCTTCGGCAGCTCCTACCTTTAATCCAGGCAGCGCCACCGGTCGCCGCCTTTGATCTTGATCTGCTGTTGATCTGGCTTTTGATCTTAGGCGCCCCGTCAAACCACGCTGGCCGGAAGCCGATATTGATTCGGCGGGTGAACCGGCAGGGATGCCGGTTTAGCCGCGCTGGGCCAGGGATGGCCCTTCGCGGCGGCCCGCCGAATCAATGTCGGATTACGGGCATGCCGAGCCTAGGCGAGGGACCGAGTGGTGGGGCAAGAGCCTTTTGCTTACTTTTGGGCTTTCAAAAGTGAGGCGCCGTAAGGGCGCAACCATAAGCGGCCGTAACCGCACAACGGATATGTCCCCAATCCAAAAACCAGCCCTTTGAGTTAGCCGCAATGTCATGAAAAATCCTGTCCTAACACAGGAGCTTCAGCCTGCGAACAAAGCCCGCTCACATCGCCCCTTTTTTCGGTTTCCGTTTTCCGACTTTTCATGGTATAAAATGCGCCGCTTTCCGGGGTAAGCCCCGCAAGCACTAACCCACACACGTGTCGACACGATGACCTGGGTGCCTTCGGCTCGAAGCCGCTGGTTGGTCATTGGGATACGTGGAGGCCTAACCCGACTTATCAAGGAACTATCATGTCCCAAGTCAATATGCGCGATATGCTGAAGGCCGGTGTGCACTTCGGTCACCAGACCCGTTACTG
>Ga0247734_1001009_pt1 | contig 22580 bp, 18 predicted proteins | sample UWRJL103311B2_FD_180933 | JGI IMG/M metagenome (GOLD analysis project Ga0247734, IMG submission 180933) | Plant litter microbial communities from Arlington Agricultural Research Station in Wisconsin, United States - UWRJ-L103-311B-2 | ecosystem: Environmental > Terrestrial > Plant litter >... | reverse complement strand
CTTCCTCTCCCTCCCTTGACCACCACTCTCACTTCCTCGCATCGTTCACGTCCTCTCAAACTCTTTCCTGTCGCCCGCAGTTCAACCTCACCTTCATTCCGGCCTTTTTCGCGACCCTGGCCAAACACTCATTGACGACCTGCCAGTTACGATACACGCTCACTTGGAAAAGAAAAAAAAGAACGTATTCTCTTCTATGATACTTAATGACGCTTAATACTCCTCTTGTCTCGCTCCCTCCTCTGCCCTCTCTTACCCCTACCCACACGCCTACCACCACGGCTTGATCGTCTTGCTTGCTTGCGCCGAACCTCCATCTTGCATTATTCACCACCGTTGGGATTTGAACATGGAGAGCCCGTTCTCCGAGGCAGAGCAGGTACGTCAACATATGTGCGAGAACTTACCCATCGGGGATTTCTCAGAGTCCTGTCAAAGCGCATGGTACATCATATCAATGCGCCTGGTCTATATCACTCTGCGATTCCCCTCCCCCTTCATTGTCACAGCTTGACTGACATCCCGCCTCCCCCAAACAGCGCTTTGTTATCGCAGAAGTAATAAAAAATAGCGAGCTTCCTCTGAGCAGGCTCTTGCATGTTCTTCAAGAAGGCAATGTCAACCCAAACTGGACCCAGATGCTGCTTCCCCATGGTACGTTGTCTTTAGCTTCCGGCGCAAACTAGATACCTAGCACAACTAGCCATTGCTCCCGAGTAAAAGCATGCGAGCTAATTTAGCCATTACTAACTAATCAATAGGGCGCAACTTGAAGTCATGCATTGACGCATTTGATGCCCTTCGATCGCAATCACCCCCAAGTAGCTACTCTCACCCGCAACCCTCTTCTGCTCCTGCCAGCTCCTCGAAACGCAAACTTGTGCCAGAATCCTTTGACTCAAGTACAGGAAGCTCTGCCCCGAAAAGACGCCAATCTGGTCCAGATTCGATTACGGTCGCTCGAATCATCCAGCCGAAACCCCCATCTGGAGCAATTGGGTCTCCTCAACCTTTCTCTCCTCCGCTACCCGGTCAATCTGTGCCCCAGAAGAAGCGTGGCAGGCCATCAAAGGCTGATATAGAAAGGAGAAATCGGGATGCGTTAAGGAAGGGGGAGATATTGGCAGCTCCGAGCGAGCCAGCACCAAAAAGGGCACCGGTGAAGATGACAATCGCAGAAATGGGAGGTGTAGAAAGCTCGATGCAAAGAGAGCGAGAGATCTTGCCCTCCCCCAGGATGTTTCCCCCAATATTACCCATGGGGGAAAATCCTAGTCCCAGGCACTCTATTGCTCCTATGTTGTCAACTCCTATATCTGAGCAACGGTCTCCATCTAGGATTGAGGGTGAGCCCGAGGGTGATCCAGGTGACGGGAGGAAAAGGCGACCGCGTTCGACATCGAGACCAACTAAACCTGGTGAGAGCTCTTTCCAAGTAACGCAAAGCGCACCGCATGCCCCACCATATTATGACCCCGTTAGATCCCATACGACTCCGGCACCTCCCCAGGCTACAGCAGATAGATCCCCCAGACGGATGGAATCAGAAAGTCTCTCGTCTCAACCATATACACCCCAGACCGAATACGCAGCTCCTTCAAACGCCGACCGCTCCGACATCTAGTCCTTCATGACATTTTATAACGATTCTGCGCATGTGGCCTCACAAAGCCATTGATGAAACGACCATTCCAAAATTTCCTTTATACGGCTTACACATTTCTCCGAATTACGAACTATAATGCCTGATTGTCCTCATATTTTTTTTTTCTTCAATGATATTCGACACATAGACACTGGACGAGACAAGCACGTTTATGATATGAAACGCCAATCTACGGACTTTATTACAGACAACCTGACACTACCTAAAACGGCAATCAAATTTCCTTCACTTCAAATGTATTCCTAATATTCTCTTCCACTCTGGAAACATTTTATGCCTTATTTCGGCATCTCCACGCCTTGTACGAATGACTGACTTCATTGAGATTCTTGCTTCATGATTGCATGGGGGTCGGCAGCACTGCTTTTCTGCTTTTATATATGCGTGCATCAAATATGCATTCGAGGAGTTTGCATATCTTGCATTCTCGGTTGCTAGGAGGCGCGTATCTCCTTTTCCTTTTCTTGTACAGATTATGACGATACATCTTTTGTTTCTTTGGGGTTGTGGAAGTTGGACATCAGTTGAGCGACCGGGTCATTCTGGGGTTGTATGGGGGGATACATGGGGATGGGGTGAAATGGGAGATGGGAGATGAGCCCTTTGGATAGTATGGAGAGGAAGCAGACAATGGTGTGTACGATATAGCAGAGCGGTGCAACGAGAAAAAAGATTACAAGTCATTAAGAAATGGCAGCACCACAATTTATTTTTATTATTATTATTTTTTGGCCAGAACAGTGGGTGATACGCGTCTTTGTTATAAGCCATGCACAAACGTTATGGACGGTGAGGTTGACTTTCGATACTGCAATCTCGTTATATCCATGTATAGTATCCACAAGCCTCGGAACATTACAGTATGCAGGCATGCAGATCTCGTTGTCGATTTTGCTCCTCTTCATTTTGGGATGGGGGGAGCGGGGGCAGCCAGGTAGCAAGCAAGCAGTGCAGTCAGGCACGTTCTACAACCCTTCGGTCTCTCTCACCTCATTAGCCACGTGCAGATGGTGTGGCACTCTCTCTCTCTCTCTCTCAGCTTTACCGGGCTGGCTCACCACTATGCATATATATATATGTGTGTGTGTGTGTATATTACCATTTATTTCTTTCTGGGTGGGTAAGGGGTGGTGGGGTCGTTTCCCTTCTATCTTCTCTGTCCTTGTTTTCCCCCAAATGATGGATCGGTACCTGCATATACGTACATACATATATACATATACATACACACACATATATATATGCACTATGTAATATGTAATATGTAATATCTGTACGGGTATGGTACTCATATATTTTGTATATGAATTTTTGGAATCTTTTGAATTTCTTTTCTCTTTTTTTTTGGAATGGGTTTGCAAGGGAGGGTAGGTACTATAGGGTAGGTGTGAGATGTGAGATTTTGGCTAAATATGAGTGGGTTGGTTGGCTATAGGGGGGTTTATTAGGGTTTTTGGGGGGGATTGGGGGAATTGTCCCTCGGGTGGAAATCAGGTTTCTTTCTATTTGGCTTCTATCATCCATTTCCTTTTTTTATTTATTCTTATTGGGGTGGGTAGGTGGCGTGGGTATATGTTGGGTTTCTTTATTGATGGTGGTTTTTTGGTTTTGCTTTGCTTTGCTTTCGGGTAATAAAATTTTGTTGCGGCTGTGGGGAAGACGGGCGGCCGGCTGGGTTTCGGGATGATGGGGCCAGCGTGGTGGGCTGGCTGGTGGAGTTTTGGAGGGGTTTGGGATAGGGATGGAATAGGGGCGGCTTTTGTTAAACGCGTGGATGTCTTTAAATATAGATATATATACAACCAGCCAGAGAAAGTGGGTGGTGTTTTAGGCTGATTGGGAGAGCGGGTTTGAGAAATGAATGGGATGGGAATTGGATACTCCGTAAGTAAGTGTTTGACGTTGTTTTTAAAAGGGGAAATGGTCAGGTGACTTCTTTTGTTTTTCCCAGCAAGTCATTTTTAAAGGATTGAGAAGTATAAATTTTTGGGGGGAAATGGCATAATTCCGCGGTTAATTTTTGTTTTACTGTAATGTTACTTGGATTAGTCTGTTGATAAGATACCAGCAGTTTGCAGTTCGGGAGTTAGGAGATCTTATCTCAATTGCTGAGGTTAGTTTGTTTGGAGCGTGCGTTTTCGAACGAGTTGGAGTGAGAGACATGTGCGCTACTCCGTGTTGTGAGGTAAGTAAATGTGCAGTATAGAGGAACATAATAGGGAGAGTTTTGATTTTCCTACTAAGTTTACTAATAAAAAATTCCCGCTTTGGGGGATGCTGTGAATATAGGCTCGGATATCAGCCGGGTATCCGTAATGTCATCGGGTAAGTTTCATTTTTATGAAGACTGCGTCTCAACAATAAATAATCGATGACTGGGATAGCTAGAATCAATTGTTGGAGCAATCTGAATAACGGAACATCTCGTATTAGACCTTCTTTCAAATCCTTCAGAAATCTTTCAGAGAGTGTTTTTTTGATCCATGATCTCTTTAAATCTGAGTTTTATATTAAGAGTATGCTCTTCAAAGCATATATCTTTCGCGGCGGCCTCAAGTAAGTTGTTGTTGAACTTTTTAATATCTTCTTTGGTCATCTTCTCTACCTTCATAATCTGGACATTCCCATACAAGTCCTTAACTTCATACTCTAGATCGTCATCAACTTTCGCGGCTAGTCCCAGAGATATATCAGAGTCAGAATCACCTCCAGATTCGTGGGGGACATAGTCGTCGTCAGAATCATATTTTTTGGTCTTTTTTGCTGTAGCCTTGCGGTGGTCGGCATCCGTTACTTTACCCGATTCGAAGACTAAGAGGGCTACGGAATCGAAGAAAAAGAGCGAGACGATATACTATCCACTGTTCAAGATCTCGTAGCGGTAAACCAAAATATTACAAAAAAGAAGAAGTTGCAGAAGAATACAAAAGCACTGCAAAAGAAACACAATGCAAATGTAACTAAGCTGCTGGGAATTACTAGAGAATGAATGCGGCGACCCAGACTAACGCGGAATTCGTAACCACCCAATTTCAGCAAGAAGGACTTCCAAAAGCTTCGCAAAGTCCACGTTCTCGTACAAGAAGGTCTTCACAGCCCTATCGTGCCACAGGATCCGGTTTACAGCGCGCGACCTTTTGGAAATTTACTGGCCTCAGATATTTACAGGCTTGAGTCAAGAAGCTACCGTTTTGACACAGAGTCTACTAGAGCCAAAATACAAATGGGATAATAGTGGAAATAAGGAAGATATAAATATGAAGGCTAAAAGGATGAAGATTAGCACCAAAGGTAAGATTTCGATAGCGTGTGGATGCCCTTGAGGAGGATGAGGATGCCTTTGAGAATGAATAGAACTAACAATCTGAAGTATATTTATGGCTAAGCGGTGGACTATCGTGTAGATGTGTAAATAAGTCTCATAATAAAATTATAGGAATAAACGGATCTTAGACGGAACTCCGTCGTTAGTGTATTTCTATATACTCCGGAATATCCCATGAATTTTAACGATGCAAATATGCAAGGCTTAACTGGAAGAGAAACTCAACCCGGTGAGGAGCCTCGGCACACAATAGACGTGAAGTTGTTCACCGATGTTTTTGACGGCTAATTAGCATGAAGCCAACAATTAATCATCCTCTCATTCAAAGCCCAAACTAAAATTAGCTCACCGAACACCCCTTACGTTCGTTATGACAGTTCGGTCGGGATAGCGGCACTGATTCGGCAGGTCGTTTAAAACGCCGTAAGCGAGCCTCCCCCTTTCACAGGCATGCGTGCCTACGGTACAGATATGCTTACCCGCCCGCTCGGATACCGTTGGTGGCGTGGCTTCCTTGGGAACAAAGTTCTCATCATTTTAAATTAAAAGCATGCAGGTACTTGGATGTTCGCAAATACGGGGCACATGTGTTTCTGCGGTCAGCACCGAGTTTGATACACGTTACCGAAATCGCGCAACTTTTGTTTTGGGATTGGCGTCGAATCAAATTTTGGTAACGGGCTTTTCAGCCCAGTAAAAATGTTTCTTTGGTACAGATTGCTTCTTACGATCTTGTTAGTGCTTGTTAATATTCCTAATTATCAGAGTTTTCATCGGGAACAAGGTAGCTAACTTGCGGAAAACATTTCATCCGGCGGAGGAATATATTAGTAGATTATTCGGCCAGAGCGGAGCACAAAAAGAGGTCCTACATTTAAAATTATGATACATGTTCCAATGCATCTATATATAAATCTGGAATAAGTAGAGATTTCCACTTTAAGAAGCTCATAGATAGATCCTTCAAAGTTCAACTTCTTGGCATCTGTAAACCGAATATACTCGACCAAGAAAATTTAAAGAGGCCGCAAATCTGTAATTAGATTCGGTAATGTCTGCCGGCAGTAGTCGTTCTCCAACACTTATTCAATTAATCAACTAACTCTCCGGCTAATTAATTTATGGCTATTTGCTCGTTGACGTTCAATTTGCGGCCAATTGATGTCAATTTGTATGCTACTCGGTGTACTTTCGTACAAGGCCAAACCATAAGCGCATTAATAACATACTCTAGGTTATCTGGGCCGATACGAAAGTATTAACAATATAATAGAACTTCTTTTCTAGAAGCTCACAAATGACCTACTAAGAATTATTTGGGCTGTACAAAAGTATTAAAAATATAAAGAAACTTCTAGATTCTAGCTCACAAATAACCTACTTAGAATCATTTGGGCTATACGAAAGCATTAAAAGTATAATAAAACTTCTAGAATCTAGCTCACAAACGACCCACTAAGAATTATTTGGGCTGTACGAAATTAGGTGGGATGGTTCTTCGTCTAGACCTGTATTCTTGGCTGGTTCCGTCAATCTCACCCAAGCCCACAACGATCACGTTTTGACCACTCTATTCCCCCCCACCCCCACCCCACAGCCTGTTTACTCGTCTCGTATTGGTTCCGACGCCTGCCCACATAGCATGAGCTATATAATTACTAATTTGGAAACCCAAACAAAAACAGCACAGCAGCATAACAGCCCGGCTGGCACAATTGGTTAGCGCGTGGGCCTTTTAAACAAAGATTAGCCCAAGGTTGAGAGTTCGAGCCTCTCGTCGGGCGCGAAATTGCTTTTTTGTCCTTTTGGCAATGTTCTATGCGTTGTGGTTCGACTAATTATCGTATATGATGATGTCTTGGTGACGAGAGTGAAGTTCTTTTTTTTCCCTCGCTAAAAATCTTCAGCCTTAGCCACAGAGCACAGCCACACCCAGCTCCCCCATTTGTGGTCCGTGTGGAGATTCTCGGTCCCGCGAATTCTTATTAGTTTGTCTTTCTCAATAATCTCGAGTCTTTGCTAGTAGATATGATTCAGATGTGTTGAGGTATACAAGCTATCATATCAAAGTCGAAGTCAAAACCTTCAATAATAGTAGGCGCTTTGACATTACCAGATAATATTAACCTACCTGCCGGCGAGACCTAAGAGAAGTTGATAATTATCAAATAACGCTATATTAGTTGCCGTGCACTCTCTGCTCCACGCTCTTTCGGGCATATACTGCTTCCAGTGCTATATCTTTGTATATAGTTATAGTACTTATTATTCTTTAATTTTAATTTACCTTGGCTTATATAGATATACACCAGGAATTGAAAATTTCTTTCCCTCAGCTAACCTGGCGACCATTTAGTTTGGATCCCATCTGTGGTCCTACAGCTGATACCTTGATTCGATTCCTGGATACCATTGTCAATCATATTGAAGTTTGCCGCTTTAATAAGCCAGCACCACAACACAAACCCCTCAGATCTGCATTCCAGAAATTAGAATCGACTTTGGTCTTCAAATATATAGAATTTACACTTTCCAAGCACTATTATGTACATCAAGCATAGTGTTAAATATTTCAGAGGGTTGTAAAAGTCAACTTTGATTTTGACTAATACGCTATAGCTATTTACTCGTTGATGTCAATTTGTGTGCTGCTCGGTGTACTTTCGTACAGGGCCAAATAATTTCTAGTAGATCACCTCTTTTATCATAAGCACATTAATAATATATTAGGTTATATGGGTTAATACGAAAATATTAAAAGTATAATAAAACTTCTAGATTATACCTTATAAATAACCTACTTAGAATTATTTGAGCTATACGAAAGTATTAAAAGTATAATAAAACTTCTAGATTTTAGCACACAAATAACCTACTTAGAATTATTTGGGCTATACGAAAGGTTTAAAAGTATAATAAAACTTCTAGATTCTAGCTCATAAATAACTTACCCAGAATTATTTGGATTGTACCAAAGCTTTAAAAGTACATCATCAAACTCACGTTCTAACATACATCTAGATCAATTTCATCTGCGATACCTTGACCAGAGAAGTTCGGGATTATCTTTTAAGAGATTATGTGACGGAATTACATCAGTCTAATCACTTAACGGTCGGCCAAGTTTGTTACCTTTACAATGGAATTTATCGCTTCCTTGAGCAAGCTCTTGAAAGATGCTATCCACGATATGATACAGGGGTTGTGGCATCTGGTATTACTCTTTTCCAAATCGAATGGTTTCACAAATACGTGGAGTCACGTTTTCCTGAAGCTCTTAGGAGAATTACGGATTTATTAATTACACGATTCAATAACAATACCTTCGAATTCGGCCAGGATTACCACAACGATATTTTGAGACTTTTTATAGATGATCGTGGCTAGTACTATATAAGGAAACCATACATTTGACCACCGGTATAAGCTAATGTATGTCACCACACTTTATTGAACTCATATGCTAATAATTATTGAAGTAATAATTTTACGGGAAGCATTCGGATCTGGTTTATAATAGCTATAAATCAATTAGCCGGAGATTCAATTGCAGATCATGTGATGTCAAATTCTTGTAAAAACTGAGGGTTAATAAGTGTCGGTATAATGACCGAATATCATTCGGGTCACGTGTTCCGTTTGAACCTGATCAGTAGTTATATCAACACCATCACTTACGTAGATCTTACAATACAAGCCAACTGATTACCACCGAATACAATACGCACCGAGCACTAGTGCAGTGTATTCAAAGAGAGTCAAAACCATGCGTATGGTGTGAACTGACAATAAGATTTGCTTACTTTCTGGTAGAACATTATATTTAAATTAGTATATAGATCCATATATTAGTTTGTTCAATTGATTATTATAAAGATAATTAATTAATATAGAAAGGTAAAATAATTAGGTTATAAAGGGCAGTTTAGCTCAACAAACCCCCCTTTGTTAGGGTGAACTGCAGGATATGTGGCTATAGAACTGACTATTATTTGAGACAAACTGCCAGAGAAGAAATAGGGAGAGCATAAAGAAAGGATGCGCATATTAAGCATGTAGGCAGGTGGACATCCCTAGGTACATATGCAGATGAATGCCTACATATGCAATATGCCGGCTTTTTTACGCTTGCAGTTAAATAGATCTTTGCATAGTTTCAGTCTTATAAAACAAAGACCTGTTGTTTTATGGTTGAGTTGTTCCTTAGAGCAGCTGTATGTGTTTGTGTTTACTTCCATGCTTGTAGAATTGTACTGTACAGATGTCAGCCAAAAGAATGTCGCGGTAACCTACATATTTTAAATTATGCACCTAGAGAGATACATGAGATTAGCTACCTAAGGTTAGCAGCCCACATGTCTCATACAGTATCATAGAGCACCAAATGGCCAAAGTTTGTATGTAGGCTAATTATTGGTGCAAGTAGAAATGGCAAACAACAGACAGCCTTGACTAATACCACATTGTGTAGAATGGATTACTTTTCTATTATAAACACAATTGCGCCTCAAAGTTGTGACCAATAGCGCACTATCAGCATAAACTTAATATAACATCCGCTGCAAATTTCGCATCTCAAGCTAAAGTCTGGAAACTGTACTGCTGTCATGGAGTCTATTTTCGCCACGGATTCCTATCTAGCAGAAGAGGATGTTGCATACTCTGCAAAACAAGCTATTAGCTTTCGTCAACTCCTCAAACAGGTAAGATTTAGTGCGCAATGCTGTAATTTCTGGTCTTTGATCTTGTTGAGCAGTCTCTAATATACAACTTAGTATCATCAGCTGCCAAGCGATCCCGTTAATCCAGATTGGTTTAATGTCACTGTCACTCCCATGTTGTGGCTAGCTCAGGAGAGTAAGGAGGCAGGCAAACATCAAGCCCACCTCGCTGGTTTGAAAGGATTCTCTAGCCCAGAGTGGAAATATGTTAGAAACGCTGTTAAGGCCAAAGCTTCAGATATTGGCGGAGTTTTGGACAAGGTAGCGAAATTGAGCAAACAGCGAGGTGTTTTGTTTAACAAAGAAAATGTCGACCTTCTTGTTCGATACCTTCACCGAGTCGATGAACATCGAAAGACACCACATGGTTCTGTAGACGTTGGAGGTATTTCAGAACTAGATGTTTCCCGCGAGTTTTTCTCTGCGCTCTCTTCGGGCATTACAAACACTTATCATGGTTATGAGAAGGATCTTCGAGATCTTGCCCTTGACTTCCGATTTGATTGGAGCTTGCTCATTGAGAAGGTTCACACGCAAGGCATGCTAGAAGGCCAGGCACACGGAGAGAAGAGTGAGTGAGTGAAGAAAGCGGTTAGAAATATGGGGCAGGTTGAATTACAAATTTTGAGGCACTTGTTATAGGATATCCACACGACTCTTTAGTGTGAGCTTAGGAGCAGATGGAATGTAGTCTGTCACACAGCGTGCTTTCCGGAGATCTTAGCAGTCTTGTATTTCTATGATGATATGCTTCAACTTGTTATCTACGCTTTAGAGGACGTCAATATGAGATGCTTCTGATGCCACTATCAGGATTTAGAAGCTCAAAAGTCCCACCCGCTTAATCTACAAAGAAAAGACGGGAATCCCCCGCCAGCTAACCAATTCCTTTGTTTTAGCTCGTTATATACTTAGCAGATGCCAGCATACTCTGCCCCTGTTCCAAATTTATGTATTGGACATGTCAAATAACAGATGAATGCCTCGGACACGCAGGGAACTCGTAGCCACGCGAGACTAGTCCACTAATTGTATAGGAATATATGTGTCACAAACTACAGTTTGATAAAGTTAAGAACTGCTTAATAATGAAGACAAAAAGCAAAACTCATATAAGGGCTAGGGAATTTTATCGTTGACAGGTTTTGCTAGGTGGTAGGGACTTTTTGACCACAAGAAAGATAGACTAGTCACATGACATTAACCTGTACTTTTATTCTCTACACAAGTATCTGATTATCGCCTACTTTAGTAGCAAAAATAGTTCCAATTTCATTAGTCACTCAGTCGTCTTAGATTATAGTATCCGTTATTACCACATGTATCTCGAGCGTCTCTGCAGCCTTAGGCTCGCACTTTTCCAGTATTGATAAATATGCGCAAGCATCTCTAACACCAGAGCGACTGTCCTATCCGCCACTTTCCCAGGGTTATACACCACTCTTCTAGCTATGCTAGTCTATATTAGGCACTACTAATACGTCTCACAACTAGGGCATCGCCATTCTTCATCAAACTGTTTTGAGCCACGACGAGGCTTAAGCACCAGCAGAGCATTAGACCTTATTGAGTTGAAGAAAGAACTTGAGGAACTAGTCAAAAAGCAGGAAGAGAAGGACAAAGAGACGGACAGAATGCGAGAAAGACTGAACCAAAGAGCACCCTGATAGGAGCGATGCCCCTAAGTGTTTGCCTGTGTAAAACAGCCAGTGAAAGTGGAGAGAAAAATTATATTATCAAAGTTCTCAGTTGTTAGATGATTATTCCTGAATATCAAAGTGTATTTGATAAAGGAATCTTGCTAGTATAACTTCCAACTTCAACTGTGAATATCTGTAATATGGACACTATTTGTGACAATAACTCAAATGAGCTTATCTTCCGTTTGCCATAATAACATAGTATGGGAATATTTGTCATGTGAGAAGTGAAATGTCCGTTATAACCTTCTGGTCATGCGAAAGAAGCAAACGGGGGTTTCTTAGAACAAAGGAACCTTCCTCGGTTAAAGAAACCATATTTATAACGAAAATTAAACCAACCCCCGAGACCCTACAACCATTAATTGCAAGAACAACCTGAATAACTCTACTAGAGGAGGATATTAAAGGAAACATGTCATCTTCAGAAAATTATTTCAGCTGGAGCGCAACCGATAGCGCTATGATGTCGATTCAACAACATGGAGTAGCACAAAATTTCTCTACAACTGGCGATCCTGGAGGCGCAGATACCCCGGATTTAGAGACCATATACTCTAGGTTTAGGAAGTGGGCGTCTACACAGCAAGAATTCCATCAGCTATGCGTGGCATTCTCGAACGACCGGGAAGCTGTTGTGAAGAAGTATAAGGAGATACATAAGAAGCTGTATTGGGATTTTTTCAAGGCCACGCGCCGAATCGATGACCTTGAAATCGTTTCAGAGCTAGCTTGGAGCTGTAGGTATCTCCTAGAAAATTGCCTGGCAAGACTTGTGGAATTGGAACGCAAGGGTGTTGCGCTAGAATTCGCAGAACAACAAATCATAGAGAAAGTAATAAACGAGGGCCTTGAGACAGAATGGAGTGACCCAGAATTCTACCAATCCATCTTGAGGGTCCAGACCAGTATTACCTGTTACGGTGGCTCCTTGAATACTATTGAGGTTTTGTCCAACCTTCCCGCACCGAACGATAATGGGAGCATTCCTGCGGCCATCAATATTGGGCCGCCAGCCATGATCAACTTTGCACATACGCGGCAGGCTTTTTTTTGCAAATTTCTGGAGGGCGGTGCATACGTCTCGGGATATCTACCGGAGCCACTGGTATATAAAATGGACAGTCAACTTCTTTGGTATCATTTTGAGCCTTTGGGACCTACTCCCAGTGTTTTTAAACCTTCTCTATTTAGTATTGAAAGGTATCAACCAGTCGCTATATCACGGTATTACAGAAGCGCTGCGACTATATCCAATTGTTAGATGGCTCATCCCCTCAAAAGCCTCCAAGGGCCAGCTTTCGCCGCCTCTGATAAACGCAAACGGTGGGATCAGCTACGCGCTTAATCAACCAACCGCTACCGCTGTTGGGATTTCTAAGACGTTACTGTTGAATACGACCGCTGCGATCGCAAGTGTATGGGCTGGCTTCACTAGCTGGCGCCTGTCTCCACAGGCAAATGCCAGCGTGCTTTACACTGCAACACTAGAAGTTACCCCCCTCAACACCAGCATTTATAATGCGGCACAAAAGACTATGCACATATCAACTGTGACGCCGCATTATATGCGCCTTCATGATATGCTGCGCGAGACAGAGAACGAGATCAATAAGGCAATCCCTGCCGTGAAAGCCTCCGACCTTAAACAGAAGAATAGAATGGCTACAGACTGGGAAAAGGTTTCTACAAACGTCGGCATATTGGTTGATCTTAGCCAACAGACTGAACTTGATTTTGGATACCTAGTTGAGCGTTTTGCGCATATATGGGAAGATGCGATGTGTGCAACGGAGAAAATTAATACCCCCATGTACCTCCGTATTTACAGGTTGAGTGGCATATGTACAGTGGGGGGAGCAGCCACAAGGATATGGCATCGCTATCTATGGTCACCGATTGTGTTTTCAACATGTACGGTGGCTCATGTTATTGTGTGGGAAACCAGTTACTGCACAGTGAGGCTCGACCAACTCACTTCAAGTTCCTTCTGCGTCTACTGGCTGGACTGGGTTCCTGGCCTTGGGCCTTATATCCAGGAGACTCTTATCCACAGAGAAAGGGCGTTTAAGAACCTAGTCATCTTTCTCGCTGGGATGAGTAAAGACATGGCAAGCCTGTATAATGACTCCAAGGATGGCGTCAGAATCACCAAACAAGGCGAGGAACTTTTGCGTCATATCGGAGAGGTATCGAGAAAGAATGCAGAGCAGGTCACGATAGAGGCCAATATAATGAGTAGATGGGAGAAAGAACAGGGTTCAATTAACATTGCTCTCTCTACATTTTGGTCATGGTTCGGTTACTCAGAAGCCAGAGAAAACCTTACCGAGAAGCGTGCGCGATTGATGAGGCAACAGGAGCTACTGATAGAGGTCCAGCAGCCGTATCAAATAGCTTCTGGCCATTTCGTGAAGACCAAAGCAATCTTAAGCACATGGTCCATGGATCTACAACGAATTATTAGGGAGTTGAACAAGTATCATGACCTAATTCAGAGAGGAGATGAGGGGGTTTGGAAATCTGGAATGGACTGGGGAACTCTCCGAACTAGCATCCTTGAGCTTGAGTATCTTTTGAAACTCTTTCGAGATGTTGAGGAAAGGCGAAAGGCACAAGTAGCGAACGATGCAGCTCTGGTAAAAGAAGAGAGAAAACGTTGTTCAGAGAAGGAGAAAAAAGGGGGAAGTTATCTGCAGTGTATGAATGAGAAGTTGTTGCGTTAAAATGACCATATGGGCGAGACTAGGTGGGACCATAGAAGAACCAACATGTTTTTGTTAAAACTTCACGCTATCAAGTCCCAAAAAGCAACTCTATTGTACACAAAGGATAATGTGATGTTTTCAAGTACTTTATGCTCACCAACGCGCGTAATTTGATCATTTGTGCATAGACAAATAAGCTTAAAGGGTACATTTCTCCACCTGAATATTCAATGTAAGATATGGCCAGCCTCCAAATTATATTGGCAGACTATCAGCCAGAAAAGGACAAGATAAAGTTTGTTTTATTCATAGAGGCCGTAGTGCAAGGCACTTGGGGAACATGGCCTCCAGTAGGAGCTTCAGCTTGCCTTTGTGATTGGGATAGTAATTGACAATCACGTTAAGAAAGCGCTTTGTTTGATGCTTGCAACTAACCACTACTTTATGACCGAGCGGGTTACAGCAATCCAGCTTCAAACTGTACTTATACTCAGTGCAGATCATATCTTCCAGCAGCCTTTGGTTTTACTAGAATCTCTATAGTAATGGCATATCTACGCTGTGATTGGTTCAAAAGCGATGGATCTGGCCCTTGTGAATTCTCAACACGACGCTAATGGAATCTTGAGCGGCATGTTAATAAATGCATCAGGCTAACGAGATCGAATTCTACCAACAGCTCGAGAGACAAATCGATTTATACATAGACATCCAAATCAGCGGCAGCGGCCTGGGAGAAGACGTACAGAATTACGTGGAGGATCTGGGGTTTCGTGTGCTCTATGCGAACCAAAATTTCCTTGCTGTGGCATACAACAATCGATACGCCTACAAACATGCGCTGGTATTTGCGATGCTTTATACGGCAGACCCCAAGAACTCATTTCAGGCTTTCGATGATCTAATGTACCTTGACTGTATAAAGCAAGAAGCGTTGGGGGTCAAAGCACTGCTTGCTAGTGAGTTGGGTATAGAGTTTGCAAAATGTTCTGGCGGTGTCCCTCACGAACCCATGGAACATGAATTAGGCACTGATGAAGCTTCTGAGCACAAGGTTCGCGACTGGGAGCAGGATATTATTGTGGGCATTCATGCCAAGTCATGACGATTTCACATTCACATCTTATCTGTCGATCGCACGTCAAGTCGCCTCCAGCACTATAAGCACTACAACAGCTTCGTTAGCCCATTCTTCATACGGCTTGACGGGTTTCCATTGTCAAACTACAAAACCCAAAATCCAGGAACTTTGAACGATACGAAAACCAAGGACAGAAGCATCGAAAAGCAAGATAACAGTTGACAGTCTCCCCATGCCAGCCATCTTCCTCAAGCTAATCCCCAGAGCGACCCGGCTAAGAGACTTTTAGTGCTTATCTAGTTAAAGACGCAAATACAAGTCCTAATCCCAAACTTCAATAAATACTCAAAACTTTCTATCGCTTCATTATTTACGGATGTCCTAAATACCAAGGCCCACTACAATATCCACCAGATCGTCCGCCACCAAGACCGCGGCACTAGGTCCGATCAGCGAATAAACCACCAGGAATATAAGGGACTTACGTGATCGGAGCATTCATAGGCATTGAAAGGACATCCAAAGCCCCGCTTAGCCATCCAAGATCTAGCTGCAATACCAGAAGGCATGACAGGAGTAGCATGGAACTTTTCCTGTCTGGGAGCGGCTTCCTCGCGCCAGGGAGCAGGGATTGCGTTTGTCTCCGGGGTAGGAACAGCTATGACTCCAGCAAGAAGAGGAAGGATGAGAGTGGCGATCTGGAAGAACTGTATATTGAAGATTTCTTAAGTCTGAAGAAGTTTGGGAAACTGAGGTGGAGCTGCTCAAACAGTAAATTTTGCTTCAAGAGTTGGAGTCAATTATTAAGTGAAGATTGCTGACGGTTTTGTAAGAAGCAGTTTAGAGGGTGATGAGGTCGGTGTATATAGATTTATAGCAAAGCTCTTTTCTTTATCGTTCTGCTATTTTGAGCCTTGATGGGGTTTGCATTTCTCCGTCTTATAATTCTTTTGAAGTTATTTCATGCATTATGAGGTTTTCCTCGATCTATTTTCATCTCATCGTAAGATATTGTTAATCTTATTTTCCTTTCATTTTCTATTTCTCCTCGTGTTTGCGTGGTATTTTCAATCTAGTGGTAACAAGTGAAGTTTCTTGGAGCTTGGCATAGAGGATCTGGTGGGTTGATACGGCGTACCTTGCCTCTAGTCGAGATCAACATCTTCTATTTCATTATAGAAACATAAAGGTTACATTTTAGCTATGCTTCTTGTCTGCAAAGATCTTGGTTTGTGGCAGGATTACGCTAGCTAAAAGCTTGTTTATCATATGCAAAGTTAAAGTGACAATGGAAATTGATTACTGTATGGGGAGTGGTGTTAATTAAATTTCACGGATGGTAAGAGTACTCAGCACACGAGAATGGTTCAGAAACCAGGTACCAGGGTTGATTAAGTGCATGGGACAATTAGTGCAGGTCGGGTCAAGTATCTGATGAATTATGAGCTGTGGTTATCGTGGCTTTTGAAGACCTTTTCCTACGTTATATTGTTTAAATGACGGAAGAGTTTTAGGCTTTAGTTCTGACAATGAATTGATAATATCCTGTTCTCCCCATTGGACAACTTATGAGTTTCTGAGCTGAGAAACGAAAGCGAGTTAGTACCTGCGTCCCAATTCCGCATAAGTGCCCTGGTCAAGGGTCGTTCAGATTAAGCTTTGCCCAAGCCGGTCACGGGCGGCTCGGAGCAATCCTGGCGGGCCGAACCGAGCATGACCAACAGCCGTGCTTGATGGCTTTAGCCGGGAGAAATCACACGCATTGCCCATTGAAACACCTCACATTGCATCCTACCCCCTTCGCTTTATAAGTAAGACCAGTCTCAGTTTTTACGAGCCAGCGATCAACCTAGATCAGACTGCAGAGACAATTACAACAAGAGATCCCCGGGTATCAAAGAAGATATCATTGCTGCAACAACAACAGGAAATTTCTTTTTCTGTCCTCGCTGGCCTTAACTTTCGCACCATTCAGCAACGAACTCGCATGTATGTGCCGTTGGTGACTGCTTAAATGAGCGCGATATACAAGCTTTCGCTCATGAATTAATCACAGACAGAATCAAACTCAAGTTCCAGGAGGTCAGTTAGAGAATAATCCTGTCCAAGCCAGACATCCCATAATTCCCTGTCGATACTCTTCGATCTATGCTGTAGTCTGGACTCCAATCTGCGATCCGGTTCTTAAACAGCACCTTGCGAAAGACTCCTGAGTTCCTAGTTTAGTCGAGATTGCCATGTCCTTTAAGGAATGATCCCTAACTATTCCGGCGCGATTGTCAAAGATTCCAACATCAAATCGAAGCTGCTAAATACTTCGCTATTCGCAATTTCATACGGTGAAATCTTCACGACTCGAGAGTGTCACATATCAAAGTGTACAGCAGGGTCCCTAGCGTCCAAGATAATTCTCTCTCATTCTCTCATCTGAAAATGCTAGGACAGCCGTTTCTGAAACTAACCTCCAACCATTTTCTGTGTTTTGGTTGACAGTTGAACCAGTCATCACTCTCTATCGTGTTGGTGTAACAAGGTTCAGAGGATCAAACTGAAACGATTCCTCAGAGACTCAAATATGTCACCAGGCCCGATTCGTGTCTGAAGTGTCACTATAACTCGCATTTCTCGACACATTGAAAGTCGGGACTCTGTATTCATAGTGCGTCGAGTAGACAAGATTATGCACACTCGAAGTTGTATTTGCATCTTCTAACATATCAGCCCCGAATCCAAACCCATTTTTATCTGTCCCGGTTTATACCCAACGGAACTTTGATCACCCAAGATTCAAGAAGGAATCAATACAACGCCGCCGCCAACCAGCAATAAAGTCTAATGCCTGACATGCTTACTTCTGAAAAGCAATTGAAACTCGAGATCGCATTAAAGATCATAAATGAAACCCTCCATTGACTATGCGCCACCAGAGACTCTGTTCAAGACAGGAGGTTTATGCTCGGGTACCATCAGTGAGCGTTTATCAAATCCTAGAATATGACTGCTTATGGTAGATGTCTGTGTAGTCTCAGAATCTAAAAATCTTCCTAACCACAGCAAACAGTAGCCTCTTCCTTGGAATCACTATCCAATATCGAGTTAGCCAAAAATTGTAGACCTAGAAATACGCAGTAGAACTTACCCGAGTTTCACTGTTTCCCAACTGAAGATAAAAGCCCCAATCCATGCCCCGATAAATATGCAAATGATGAAGTATCCATTGTAATACATAGCAAGCAACATGATGAAGTAAGCGACCGCGAATTGCAGCATATGCAGCGTAGCTCGGACCATTTGTTGAATTAGATTGGGTCTGAAGGCCGCTCGCCTGACTTCTAACACTTGCATCAGGGTTGGTGCACAGCATGATTCCTCAGGTTGTGCAGCGCCCTTAAGGCTGGATTCGGATGTAGAAGTAGAGATGTGACGCTGGTACTGGGCGAGGATGAGTCTGTCGTATTCTTTGCTAAGTCGCCGGAGGAGCTCAAGGGACATCACAAGGAAGATGACCCCGATGCAGGAACCGGCGAACATGGAGGTGGACTTGATCTGCCATGACGAGGAAATGAAGCCTGTAATCTCGAGTTAATTAACACTGTATCGCGGGAGCACCCGTGTGCAGTTGCCAGCATGGCAGCCTCACAAAGGGACATAGTGCTCAATAGATAGCATGGACGACTTACAGGCATCAATGGTGTTCCAGTTCCATAACATCTGTTACTTATCAGCATTCCGTCCACGAAGACATGAAATAACTTGATTGTCAATCAATAACTCACCGAAACCTTGCAACCCCCCATGGAGCCCATTGCAGAATGATCCATCTTGTCAGGAATCCGAGACTGAGTTGAGAAGAAACGACGCAACTGAGGTGATCGAGATCTGGATCAGCAAGTAAACGAAGCAGAAGGGTTGGGACAGGCTCTTTAAGGTGTTTGATGCCCTGCGTATATATCGGCAATCTTGGCGGATGCCGGTCAATGCGGCAGTTGTGGGTTGTTTGTTCACTCTCATCCCGAGGGAACTGGACCTGGCTTGGCCCGAGATTTTCGATGCATTATGCAATACTACAGTATCGAAATCGAAGACTCCAGAAAAAAAAGCCCTCAATAAACCAACAATTGTGTCTCGCGCTGCGTCCGAGTCATGGAGTGCAGCATATCTCGCCGATATGACTAGGGGTCGGCGGTTTATACTTAGTAAAGCGATTTTGATTACGTATTTTTGTAATTGCAACGTTGAAATTCGATTATATCGTTATATTACAACCACGTGACTAAACCGTGACTTTAGAATAGAACATCGTATGCCAGCTCGGCCAGGTAGAAATTTCGTGTTAATCTTAAAATCTTTACTTGTTTATTATAATTATAATTATAATCTGAGAGCTTAAATTACAACTTTACATACCTACATACAAATTCCCGACCCCTACTTGGGTGCCTCGAGAAGCTCTTGGCTGAGAGTGTATGAGCAAGTTAATTCGGAGCTAGCAGGCGTATCAGTCAAGGCGGCCGCCCACAGCGCTGGCACGCCAGAAAATACCTACGAATACTCGTGGGAGCATTAGCATTCCCCAATAATCTCTTGGTTGAGCAAGTAACTGGGCCTTCCTCGGAAAACCTACAGACTGGCGAGTTGAAAAGCCACCTCGTCCCTCTTTTTCGGTTGCATATGCGTCTGCTCTAGGAACAATTATCGGGAGAATGTTCTTGGGAGAGGACTTGGTAGGTGAGGGCTTAGAGTTCCAACCGAGTTTGACCCCACTTGATTAACTTGCTATATCCATGCTTTTGGTACTGGCAGGTTCGGGAATGTATAAGTGAAAGTATCTCTCCTGGACTGTTCCTCTTGTTGCTGCTTCTCCGATCGTCGTGTTTTTATCCCAAATCATCTTTGGCGGCAAACTCTGCCCTGTCTTACGTTTGTTCTCTCATCCATCCAGAACCACAATCATGGATCACAATCCTATCCTCAAAGCCCGACATGGAGAGGCGGCTGCTCCTGGGGCATCCATGAAGCCCTACTGGGGTTACGCACCTCGCGAATTGCCATGCTCCGGTGTAGCTACACAGTGCGAGTATCTCGATGCCGTGTATTGGATGCAAAGTTACGCTACGCTCTTCTCGCTGATGCTCTGGGCTATCTTGGGAGGACTCCTCGCTTTCTTTGTACTTTCTAGGGCAGTGAAACCAACCAGAAGTCGAAATGCAACAACAGGATCTGAGAGTGGCAGGGCTGCCGCACCTATGGGATTCTGGGCCAGGCTTTGGAAGTCAAAGACTGCTGCTGCCCGGAAGTGGCTGCTACCTGAAAGCATGCACTACCTGTTTGGGAACGTGACCAGACTTCAGTTGGTGTTACTTGCTGTTCTTATAGTGTACCTGCTCGTTTTCTCGTGAGTATCTTGATCCCTATATGAGAAACTTGTGTACTAACCGAACAACTCAGATTTATAGGAATCTGGTACAAGACAGTATTGACACCGGTAAAGGGAACCAAGTCTTTCAGTACACGAACGGGTCTTGGTGGTTTCAGTAACCGTCTTGGAGTTTTCGCCTATGCTTTAACACCACTTAGCGTGTTTCTCTCACAGAGGGAAAGCATACTCTCTATCCTAACGGGTATTCCTTCTCAATCATTCAATTTCCTCCATCGCTGGTTAGGTCATATAATATTTTCCCAGTCAATCGTTCACACAATTGGTTGGACTATCGTCGAAGCAAAGCTCTATCAACCACAACCAAAGGTCTACAATGGTTTCATCAAAGAACTCTACATTATTTGGGGCATTGTCGCTATGGCACTAGTATCATTTATCTGGGTGTTTAGTTTCCCAGCAGTAATTCGAAAGACCGGTTACGAGTTCTTCCGTAAAACTCACGTTATTGTAGCTTTGGTCTACATTGGAGCATGCTGGGGTCATTGGGCCCACCTCTCTTGCTGGATGATTGCCTCTCTCGCAGTAGTGTTCCTTGATTTCGGTATCAGATGTATCAGGATAATTCTCATTCACACCGGATATACCAAATCAGGTGGTGAGCTCCCCCCCCCGAAAACCCAATTACATCTTAATATCTAATGTAAAATGCAGGATATGGTTTCGAGTCTGCGCAAGCAACATTGCAATGCTACGATGACGAAGAAGGACGCGTTATCCGTGTCGATTTCAAACACAATCATGGACCATGGCATCCTGGACAACATTTCTACCTTACTTTCCCCGCATTGTCAGTGTGGCAGAACCATCCTTTCACTGTGGCATCTCTTCCTTCCGCACAGCCATCCAGCCCGCATCACACATATATCATCCGGTGCCTTAAGGGTGAGACCTCCAAGCTTGGTCAACTTGCACTGAAACTCCAAGCCGAGAAATCGACTACACCAGTGATATTGTCTGGGCCGTACGGATCGCCATCGCTCTGCCAGCCCGGAAACCTGCTTGCAATTGCTGGAGGTACTGGTATCACAATGGCATATCCCCTAGTGTTGAGCAGAGCACAGGAACTTCGTGGAAAACAAGGAGGCAAGGTCCAACTAGTGTGGATCGTTCGACGTATCCAAGACTTGGAGTGGATGGGCCCGGAACTCTCTGTCTTGAAACAATATCTCGCGAACGGTCAAGACAATCTCTCAATACGTATTTTCGTTACAAGAGAACTAGAATCTAAGATCTATGGCAAGGATGGTAAGGAATCTTCTGGTGAAGACGAGGAGGTCAAAGAGGCCAGCAGTACAACGAAATCGGCAATCGGGAACGTGTCAGCTCTGTTGCACAAGTACCCAGGGTTCGAGGTGCAGTGGTTGGGAGATTATCATCCTGATCTGGGCCAGGTCGTTGCTGAATTTGTAGAAGGTGCCGATGACAGCGCAGGAAGCGTCAGTGTGGTTGGCAGTGGGCCTGGAGGGATGGGTACTTCCTTGAGAACAGCGGTTGCTCATGTTAACGACGGGTCAAGGGTTTCAAAGGGAGAGGAGAAGTACGATGTTCACCTTCATTGGGATGACAGACAGGACTGATCTAAGCATCCTGCCACAATTTTCTGTTGGCACTGGAATTGTTATATATATATGGACTTTAAATGAATTTTCTAACTTTGTGTTATTGTTATTAGATATCACTGGCAGTTACAGTTTCTTTATCCCAGCTTGGTCACTCAATTATACAAGAGCCGCGGCCTTTTCAGTCTTTGGTTTCTTGGGAACATTGATTAACTGAGGATTCCGCTATGCCAGGCCCAGAGCCTTGCGTTCTTTTTTGAGAGTTGATTCACGCCCTTCCCCCATTCCCCCCTTCTCCCCTTCTCCACTTTCTAAGTATTTTCTTACTTATGACGTTATGATTTTGAGATAAAACAGTATTATAAAGTAAATATTTTAAT
>Ga0247734_1001008_pt1 | contig 22580 bp, 21 predicted proteins | sample UWRJL103311B2_FD_180933 | JGI IMG/M metagenome (GOLD analysis project Ga0247734, IMG submission 180933) | Plant litter microbial communities from Arlington Agricultural Research Station in Wisconsin, United States - UWRJ-L103-311B-2 | ecosystem: Environmental > Terrestrial > Plant litter >... | reverse complement strand
TCACGTAAGTGCTAGTTGTATTCAGTGGGATCGATGTGTATTATTGTAAGTTCTACGTAAGGTGGTGTTGATATGGTTTCCAAGGCGGTGAACCGCTTTGGGTGATTCTGCCACTCGAGTCGGGTCACGTGCACCCGCCTCGAGGTCAGAATATACCAACAGAGTCAAACACCCCCACGGATTCCTTTAAGGTTATTTGTATAATAATACAGTTTAACCCTTGAAGCCTTTTAAATCAAGTTAAACATTATTAAAAAGTTGCAAATGTAGTAATGATATTTACGCGAGAAATAACTTCAAATATAGAAATAATAAAAGATTCAAGACACAAAATAGAGGAGGTAATAAGAGAAGCTATATAGGAGAATGTTGAAGGAGATAAGAAAGTTTCGTGGAGTGATATTAGAACTGAATTCTAAAGTATTATATAGATAAATGATAAGGAATACGATTCTCAAAGCATATCTGGCAATGGAACTACCTCATAATCACACATCCACATCCTCCACCATCACCACATGGTCGGGAAAAAGGGCCGGGAGGGCCGGGACCAGGAAACTGCCCTCCATGCTAGCGGCGGCACCGCCCCCTTTCAGCCGCTGCACCGGTCCTCAATACCTCATACCATTCTGATAATTAATTTCCATCCGTTCGTACCTGACAAAACCGAGCTCTCTGGTGCGCTTTACTCAAATATGCATGCTGAAGCAGCAGCGTTCGTGATGAAGTTCAATGACGGCGATCAGTGGACAGAGTGGGTCCTTACGGCTTCAAAGCAAGCAAGAGCATGCAATATTTGGCACGATGAGCCATTTCCACGACAGGAACCATTATAAAGGTACCGAACGGCAAGTTCTTAACCTAAACAGCGAATAACATATCTAATATGTTAAGCAGGAGGTTACGCATGAAGATCCTGGTCTATTGTTAACATACATTTGGGGAAAGTGTTCTGGCAGATACTCGTCGAACTCATAGATCAGGTCCGATGGTGTCCTGTCGCAACTTGAGCGCGGTATCGATCAAGGGGTTGACGAGACAATAAGGCAGGTTCGTAATAACGGCAAGGGAAGGCTACAAAATGATCGCATATTGATAGACCTCATCAAAACAACAATTCTTGTGTACTTTAGCCTTTCTTTAAAGTCATGTTTAGTGAAGTATCGCTCTGCTATTAGAATATCTTGCAATTTACATAGTCACACTTCCTGACAAAAAGAGTCTACTTCACTTCCTCTTGCCGCACATAACTTTCTACAATTGCAACACTTATATGCGGGCTCCATTGCGTATAGATGTTGTCCATTCTTGCTACAGGTATCTTCTATCCAGGAACGCACAGCTCATCATATTTTGCAACAATGCATCGAATCCAATCCTCAGGCTCCACATGTATCCCAAATAATCCCGTGCGATCTTGATGGTAGTTTTATATGGAAGGTCCACTATTAACGAGATTCATCACCTATAGACTAGGACCATTAGCTGCGATACGCTGAAAAAAAATGAATTTAAAATTGTGTGCTAGTGTTCATATATGTTAAGAGACTTATCATGCTTAACAGCTGGGTGCTGCCCCAGACATCATATGGGAAATCCACGTTCATTCGCAAATAAAAAACAATTAAAAATGATATCGTGTGCTGAGCCAGACATGCTAAGTTAGAAGAGCAGCATGAACGAACAGAGAGAACTCTGTATACCTTATATATAAGGCAGCAGTACGTTATCTATTATCCAGCTACGTCTTGTTGTAGACACCACGCGCATTCTATTGAAATCAGATTCTATTAATCTTTTCAAGATGGTGACTAACGTCTTTTCATCGTGCTGCCTATGCAGAACTCCGCTTTATAACTTCACTCTACAATCTATTAACGAGGATGCAAGCAACAGCGATGATAGTGGGAGTGAGGATGAAGACTGGAGAACCCTCTGGTGCAAGGAATTTCTAACTCACAGTTCCTGTTTAGCTATTGCTGTGGTTGCTGCTACAGATTTTCGTAAACTTGAACTTTTCGCTAGGTTAAGAAATAGCTATCTACGTTACGACCTTTTTCCACTCCTTACAACGATCCCTGATCCTGCCTGCGATCCCAACCAACTATCCAAAGACCTCTCTATCGACATCGTTCGACAAACCAACAAAGACCACTGGAATAATAAGCTTCCGGAAGAAATGTGTGTTTATATCGCCCTAGAACTTGAAACGAATGATCTCGGACCGAATTCACCGATTCCTGCATTGTGGTCAGTTCACACTAAGGAACAGCGACAGAGCAATTTAGTAACGATCCAACTGAATGTCAATATATGGCTTGGATTTCAGACCAATGCATTTTGGGGCTCAAAAATAAAGAGATTGCCTGAAGACACATGTCTCGTTTCTTGCAATACACTTAATCGTCCTGAGGATACCGCCGTTATTGTTCGAGATTCTGCAACACTTGTTGTTGATGGTCCGCCAATGGAGGTCATCTTCTACTTTAATGTAGCTTCGGAACAGAGATATTAGCGGAATAACTCTCAATGGACTGACCGTTGGATATAAAGGAGATATTTCAAATGTTGTCGATGGTGTCAAGGGATCGCAAGGGCTATTCCTGACATTCAATCAATTGGGGTTTCAAAGTGGGAAAATATCAGAATCTGGGATCCAATTTGATCAAAATGACACTGCATATGCAATTTTGTATTGGCCAGAGGATTTGGCCACAATCATGCTCACTGCGACGTTTGATGTAAGTTTATAATATAAGTTGTTCGAATTCAACTAACTTGATAGTCCTTTAAATGCATTGGCGTAGGAATTCAGAGAAGTCGTGTCTGGACCTCAAGATCTGTCTTAGATGACTTTAAAAATCCTCAGCTTTTAGTAGATTGTTCTATTTCTCAAGACTACCATATCAATTGGTGTCTTCCGAGATTTGATTGCCCCCTTTCCGAAATCCAGGTGGATGTATATGCTGGCAACTTAGCCATATCACAAATCAATTTCATAGGAATTGATGATTCTATAAGGAGTATCGGTCGAGATGTTGCCTTCACCACACTGTCATTCCCTCTTTCGCATCATCGCGGGGAATTCCTTTCACAAGTTGAAGTCTGTCAAAGCTTGCAAAAAGGGTTGATCAGCATCCAAGTAAGCACACTTAAAAACAAAAATGTGCCCCAATTTTATTACTAAATGAAAGACAGTTTAGAACCAGTTGGCAGAGAACCATTACTATTGGGGATGTCTCTGAAAATGCCAAGTGGAGGAAGGTGGACTGGCCAGCTGGGATCTTTGCTACATGCGAGGTATGTGGAACTTTACTTAGTTGAAGACGATTGTTTATCATGTTAGGTCCAAAACCCCCGTGGATTCTGCCTTTTCGGATTTGATGATCCGTTGCCAATCACTTCTAGGACCTTACAATCCAACCTTTCACCTCCGTCACATTTGCCACATACCCACTACATTACAGCTTCTCGGTCCGACAGGAAGGTAGCTATAGCACGGGCACCTTTATACTAAGTCAAATCTCTTTCCTTTTTCCAACACCGAAGGCCCGTTGTTTTGGGGCCAAACCTATATACTTTTCATATCTGTGGAGTTGAGTTATCCTATAATAATACTGGATTATCTATTATACTAGGTCAGCGTGGAGAGCAACTTGACACAATACAAATCCCAGCTAGGATCGCGGAATTACATGTATGGGTATATGAAGATGATGAATACTTTCAAATCAAAGGGCTTGAACTCAATTTTGTGTCAGGAGCTATGAGCACAGTAGGAGCTAGAAATGGGCCTAAAAAGAAGAGTTTTCGGAATTTTATAAGTATAGAGCTGATGTAGGATATATGAAACTAATTAAATTATAGGATTTGCTAGAATGGGCTACAGGAAATATGTTCTCAGACATCACTTGCCTCTGAAAGTATTGGTAGCATGTCACTCAATATGTAGGAATGGAATATACAGTTTAATAAAAAGCCTAAAGGGCACCAAGAACAACAATGATACTATAATAGGAACCCACCCTTCCAACCTGCGCTCCAAAAAACCATGGCGACCTATCTCATTTTTGAATCCCGAATAAGACGAAAGAGCTCCTTGACTCTATTATCGTTATCAACAACATCCTGGAAATCCCCGTCATCACGAAAGCCATTATCGCCAAAGAATTTAAACTTCCTATTTGAACCATTAACCTGCCATCTCTTTTAATACCTTTAAAATAGAATTTTGTTTCCAACCAATTCAATAGCGAAAACGAAATTCTGTGTAGGATAGGCCGAATTATTGTCACACAGAGACACCGCCTTCGTTGATAAGTTTAAATTTGTAAGGCTAGAGCAAAGATGGCGTAGCAATAATTAGGTCCCGTACCTCTATAAATACCCAAATAGAATATTGGTAATTCAGATATGTAAAATGTAAACGAATTACTTCAAATCACAGCACCATCAGCTTCAACGCCGTTTAAATGACAGTTAGACGATAAAAGATGCTCATTTGTGGGATTATGCCTAGATTCTTTTGGTACAGCTGGGCGAGCGCTATATAGGGTTCATTATAAGCCTATTTATATTATAGTTTGCTTATAAAAGTTCTTTCTTATACAACTTTCTGTTAAAGCTTTACACATATGGCCAATTTTGTTTGCACAAGTTCATTTAACTTTCAGTATAACGAATATGTTCCAACTGCCGGCACTAGTTTGCTAAATCTTCACGGACCAATAAGTGGTTAGATATTATTACCTGTTGCTTCGACCCCTTTCTTAGACCCCAAGAAAGACAACGCCCCCAAGTATGCCCAAGCCTCGTGGAAATTGCAGAAACTGCATATTCAACGCTGAAATAGGCTGGCGCTGAAGTTTTATCACAGAGACTCAAACCAATTGCGTACTTGCCGACCGTTTTTGATACAGCATGTGTTTTACTTTCGTATCAGCAAGGCTGCGCTCAGCCTCTTCTGTACCACTATATGCCTTGGTTGTGTCCGTCCTTTTAATACTTAACAATAACTATTATCCACTTTGCTAAATACCAATATTAAAGAGTACTAAATTATACTAACTGGTGACTGTGTGTGTTGTGACGACAAATTGTTCTCAAAAAGTCTTATACGATCGCGCTACTAAATATTTAGACTGTATCTTGACTAAGTTGTACGTTAAGCTTCCTCGATATCTAGAAAGACTTAGACTGATTCACTTAGTACATCATCAAAGCTTCTGATATTATGTCCTTGAGACTAGCAAACACGGCTATTAGCGAGGATATCTACACTGGTTTTGGGATAAACCGATCCTTCGGCAAGTTTCGCGGAGCAACACTTACACTCGACCGACAAAGTGGTGGTCTACTAATCGCGTTAATTGCCTTATATATCGGTGCGGTGAGCGGCAGTATATGGAAAATTATTATTTTGCTCCTGCATGCCATGTTTACCTCGCCTAACCCCCAGGACGGTGTTCACAACCAGCGACAAGCTATTCTGCGGAATACACCCTTGGCTTATGATGCTGCTTTTGATTTGGTATGGGCCAGTATTGTATAGCGTGATAGAGCTAGAGGGGCTGGACGTAGATTGCTTCCTGTTGCTGTGTTAGCTGCCGTGGTTTCGATGCTTTCTGTAGCTTCAGGTAACTCTTAGCAAGCTTTTCATCACAGCTAACGTTGACTCTACCTATAGGAATTTTCTCATCAATATTACTAACCAACATGTGATGACTCAACGTCCAACGCACTTTCCTTTTAGCAAACAAGTATTTTTTTTAGAAGCCACTTGAACCTTCGGAAGAATCAGACACTTTTTACCATCACAGATCTACAGACGTGAGACCTGATACAACACAATGAATGAAGCTCTTATCTCTGGTCAGGACTGCGGGCTAATTAATATTACCAATAACCTGGAGAGTTTACCAGTCAGAGCACGGCTATATGAGCAACAGAAGGCCTTCGACTCCATTACATATGTACGCTGCAAAATACTACAACGAATCTAAAGTTCAAACAACCGAAAATAGTGATACATTTGCAATACCAGCATTGAACTACACGTCCGACAAAAATGCTTCATTTTCTTTTGCAGATGAAATGTGCAAATCAAGTACTGGCAATCTTCTTTTTGACGCTGGAAATATTGATTCTTTGGATCACTTAGGCTTGATGAATATTCCACGGTTCACAATGCGTCATCATACTCATTGCGCACCGCCCAACACATATATGGCTCGCTGGAGAGCATTTAGCATCTTGGGGTGTATATTTCTCCGTTCTGGTAGATTCTCGCGTTGAAATTGCAGTAGACCGAGTTGATAAAGATTGTATTTGTAGAACAACATTTGAGGTCACAGCAGGTCTATTTAACCACACTAAAATGAGTAGAGAAATTCCAGGAGGGCTTGAGAAGGTATACCCGTTTTGAGAGTGCATAGCCCACTACTAGAGGTGGTCTCCCTGCTTACCGTCGCTTATATAATCTCCCTTTTGTGTCTACAGATTTACCTATGAGTTGAAAACTCAAATTATGTTTCTTGAAATCACAAAAGTACCTACCACTACAAATATTAATATTATTCTTCATCTTTGCTTAACATTTGGGTCTCGGCAAGACGGTTATTCTCACTCCACACTGTCATAGGATGAGATTGAATGTATCGTATTATCTATAATGGCCTATATGTGAGGGCTCAACGTCCGACGCACCTTCCTTTTAGCAAGCTAGTAGAACTTAGATACAAGGTCTTTCAAACCTTGGTAGAAGAATTCAGACACTTCCTACTTTACAAGATATCACATCGTAAGGTCCGATACTATAGAGCTATACGGTCGTATAACTTCAGCACGTGTAGTGAGTTGGTAGACCTGATTCCCACACTCCTTTTGACTCTTTCAGAACATATTCGCCTTATGATAGCTACGAATAAAGATAGATACAAACCATTCGCCTGGATATTGAGATTATGTCGCGATGGCTAATGTGATTCGCCAAAAAAGGAAATCACGTACTCTCTTTGAGCCGAGCCGAGCTTTCTCCCTTCCCACTTTCCGATTCTTCTAGGCAGGTATTATGTCCATCAATACCCTTGGCATCGGAAGACAGACAGGTATTATATGCTATACAGACAGTGCATTATATTTAGGCGCCCCTTTTATTTGTCACGCAAAGTATCTTCTCTGAGCTTAAGCTAGTCGATTTGATCAGCGGTGGTTTGAAATTCTGGCTTGGGGAAATGGGTATTCTTCCTAGAGATTTTAGGCTGATGTTCACTCTGCCTTCCTATCTCTGCCAAGACTTCTGATAGAAGGAGCTGTCTGTGTCGTCGGCGCTCTTGAACTTCTCGTCACTGGAAGAGGTTGAACGGCCACAGAAGGGTGAACCATTAAGGGAGTTCATAGTTCAATATGCGGCATCCTTCTCCATAATGCTTATAGTTGGTGGTCCATGTAACGTAGCTAAGGACGGTGAACGAATACAACATTTTTCTCAAACCCCAAAAGAATAGTCGCACAGGTCTTGAAACTTTAATTCACTTATACTTCGAAACTTTTGGGAGATATAACTGCTTGGTGATTACTCAACACTATACTATTTCTTAAAGTTTTCAACTCCTGCCGTCTGATATGAGATTATTACCAGGGCAGTCTCATACGTCAATGAACCATTGTTAACCCGAACAAATGCAACAGCTAAAGTTCTTTTTTGCCGCCCTTTTGCCTTAGACCCGAATTTGTCCAGCGCAATCCAATTTTAACTGTAGTCAACATGTTCCAGACAAATCCACCACTATATGCGGATCCCTTCGTTGAACCTCCCCTACTGTGCGTACCGGTGATTGGGTTTAACCTGGCAAGATATTTGGCCTGGACTTTATCGATTCCCTTCAGGATTTTACGACGCCCAGTGGTATTGACGGCTCTTTGGTAGAAGAGCTCTTCTCTAAAGAGGCTGATGGTGAGATCACGATCATTCTTGATGGTTGTAGTCAAGTCTGACCAGTTCTTTTTGTCGATCAAACTTTGAACATGACCCCTATTATCGGAATTCTCTGAGATAGTAGCTAGGAGTCTATTCTCGACATGGTCTCGATTGAGCATCATTTGCTCAAGAGGAAAGAGAATTCGATTTGGGTAAGAGACCAGATCGTCATCGCAACTGTCACCAGCGCGGTGGAGCATAACTATGCCAGCTTGGGCCAATACCCAAGGGCTAATGGTATAAGGCTCTTTCGCATAATCCATAAGTAGTATTGCTGTCAAAAATCGGTGAAAAAAAACCATATCCTCAAACAGATAAGCTTTACAAATGAGGCTCTGATGTATTCGTGCCCAGTCTGCGACGATTCGATCGTATAAGATATCAATATCTTTTTCGATATATCCTGGTGTTTCGGACAACCTGATCGCATCGTATATCAATTTTCGTAGAAGAGGGCTTTGGGGATGTATTAAGGAAACTTTCAAAAGACGAATTCGCTCTGTATGGGGTGCTGTGACATTCATGTTGCGAGTTAGGTGGAGATGGAACACTCTGAGCGGGGAAAGTTGCTAATATAAGTATTCATGGCAAAATTTCAGCCACAATTGTGCACGACTTCCAGAAAAGCTGATGGTGGCTATGCTCTGGCAGGTGCTACTTTACAACGTAGAAAGCACACAAACCAAAGGCCCTTCCCACTCAATACTGCCTCAGATCCTAGCCGATAACCGATTTGATTTAGCCCCCCATACCCATACCCCAGGTATTACTATCCATAATCATATTCCCCTACCTCATACTGGTATCGCCCTGTCACAAGCTATGTTGTAGATTGATCTGCAAACATCAAATATCAAATCTGACTATCACCCCACCCACTTCACAAGCGAGGGTGAAAGACTTGGTAAAAGTGCCAGAATCAAGACCCATTTTAGCGAGTGATAAGCCGATTTCTAGTAAATTGCCAGTCTTTTTGAGTCTATCAAAGGCGGCTTACCTGATGACGGGAAGTTGAAGATATGAACATTTTATGCTGAGGGAAAGCGAACTGGTTTTGAATTCTCGTGGATTAGGGACCTTTTTATTTTAGTACCAGACCATTTTGTTTTAGTGCCATATTCAATATTCAGTCAAGCATTCCTCTGCTATGAAGCTCACACAGGGTAATGGTTTGGTCAAACCACTTTCTGGTGCATGTCGTTCGGGCCGACCCGTATCTTAGGCCAAACCTACAAGTGCTAGTAGGAGGAGTAGTACAGGGGCTTGTAGCGGCTAATTATCCTGCCAATGATTGCCCCACGCTAATTCGAATTCTGAAATAAACATGGTGATTTCCGCCATAGATATCTTGCTAGTCTCACTTCTTGACACTTCAATCAGCCTTTCTATTTTCTCCCATAATCAATATTTTTCATTCAACCTCCTCCATATTACAATCCCAGACTGCTAAACGATAACAACTCATGGCTAGCTCTACCAATTCTCTTCGAGGGGGTGGACTGGGTAAAGCTCAGAGAGCTCTAGCGAGTTTAGAAAGGGACATGACGCAACTCTATCGTACGATTTTACGAGTCTCCACCACCATACACATCAGATCAATTAACTACAACAACTCGATCTCAGAGTCTAAATCCTCCCACCGAGGAGCAGCGATGCCTCAAAACCACACGAACAGTTCTCAGCCCAAATAGAAGAAGTAATGAGGCGGATTTGGGCGGAAATCCGCGTACAAAATGGATGAGCATGCCTCCCGGAGATAGCTTGGTTAAAGAGGCCAGCGCAATTGTCAAAGAGAGTTGGATTGAGCAGGGCATCTGGAACAGCAAATGGAACCAGTTCGCTTACGGTGGGATGTAGAACAACCTCCCTGTAACGGATCAACCTGGCAGCCTATATTCCAGGCACATAGCAAGCCATTAAATCAACCTCTTATAGTCTGTTAACACATCACAACAAGAATCAATAGGCGAGGGCCCTCCTTGTGCCTGGATCAAACTTTGGGATCTGCACGCCCATCGAGCCGATTGATATTGTACCGTAAATATCAGTGGCCATGACATCAAGATCGTAAATAGAGTAAAGGCAGTCATCCTGCGTTTTTACGATTTATTAATTTATTGGTACTTTAAGCTAATACAGAGGTTCTAGTGTGATCAAGAAAGAGCTTGCCTAAGATGTCGGCGCTTGAAACAGGACTGCACCAGCTCTCGTGTCCGCCCACAATAAAACTAAGACTGAAATGTCAAGGAGATAGCGCTTGGAGGATTTGATTTTCGAACTCTTTGCTAGAGTTTTTACAAACAATCCTGTATACCAATTTTTGGTGCCGCCCTTGGCGAGGAAGACTGATTAAAATGATCGAGTATAAACTTTTCATAGTCAAATTAACTATATACAATGAAACACAGAAAATTGCAGAGAACTTTTGGGCGACACATACGCTCAATTCAAGGACTATTTTTCAAAGCACGTGTCTGTCTGTACATATCCCACATGGCGCACCTATCATCATCCCATGGTTCTTTACCACACATACTCAACCATTTGTGGGGAGACAATTGGCTTCTTCGAATCTTTCACGTTTAGTGAAAGCAAAATTTACCTTTCCCACCTCAAGTCAAACCTAGGACCCATTTCCCATTTCCTTGTTCAAGGAAGCAGCCGCACTGTACAAGGCGGCAGAATTTATGAGAAGTCGAAAATCCCAGCAAGAAGCTTTCATATGTTATAACATACGAATAAAATAGAGCACAAATTTTGTGCCAAGCCTTGCCCTTACTTTAGAAGCCATGCCATCTTTTGACCACTCTTGTTAGGGGATTATTTCTGAGACACCACTTCTCTCGGCACCGTTTCTGATATTATTTTATCCGAGTTCATTAAGTCATTTTAATCATAAGGTGTCTGATCAGCAAGAATTAAAGTGGTTAAAAGATCACAAACGAAAAGCTGCAGGGACATTAGACGAGTCGGGCAAAAAGTCATTTAGGAGGAATATGATGGTGATTAACGGTCAGCTTTGCTTGCAGCAAGCAGATATGGAGTATTCCATTGCTTTACAGAGGATAAGAAGCCATTTTATCATTAGCCTTCTTAGTTGCCTCGGCCAACTCGGTCCTCCCGTTCGCTTCATATTCCGCAGCGGCCTCTGCAAATTTTCTATTCCAAAGCGGCCACTTCTTCAATCCCCAGGTCTTCCTTTTACTCCCTTCTGCACCTTTTCCGATGAAATCTTCGTAGAGGGTACGGTCAGCCAGCAGAATGTACTGTGCAGCAGCCAAGATTGTGTAGTCACGCTTAAGTCCAGGCTCGTGATTCTCTTCAAGAGCAGCTTCAAGGTCTCGGCTAGGATATGGGATGGGGTCTTCGTAGTTTCGATCTAGACCTGATGCAGTACAGCGAGCGAGGAAGGCGGAAAAGTTTACCCACTGGTCGCAATCTTCCTTATACGCTTTCAGCTCTGGCCCTGTGCAATCCTCGGTGTCGATATCCTGGACTGTAAAAACCCCTGTTAGCTATCAAACCTAGGAAAGCATAGAAGAGGATTCCAAGAAAATTGCCATACCAGAGTTATGATTCCAATGCCTATTTATCACTGAGAAGAATACTGGCTCCTTAGAATAGACGAGACACTCGCTCTATCAACTATATTAGTTTGGCAAACATAAAACCACAAAGGTATACGTACCTTCCAGATATTGAATGGCTTGGGTGATAACTTTCGGAGCTCGTTGATAAATTGTAGAAGCTTGTGCTGTTCAGAATCGCTATAGGGAACTCGCTTCGCAACCTCAAAAAAAATCTCCCAGAGGGTATTAAGGAAGCCTGAGATTCCTTTGTCGTCCTGAAATTTCAATAGTGGGTCCCCATCCAGAAGTGTTTCCTTGTAAAGTGCATCTACGCGCAGGGCGGTATCTGCAGCTGCGGTGTCGCTTGTTGAAAGAAGAAAATCTTTCAAAGCGACACACAATCCATTGGTATAATCCTCCTCGATAGCGCCTTTGATTTCTTCGTCAAGCCATAAAAGCCATGGCAAGTTGGTAGTCTGGGAGGAAGCTTCTCCGTTCATTCTTAATGCTTATGTAACAAAGACATCAACAGTCCTCTTGAGCTAGTTTGGTCTTTATCTAGTTACAATAAATGGGGAGAAATGTCTAAGTTAGTAAAGAAGTCAATAGTAGAAATGAATAGAAATATAATGGCTTCTGATTTCTAATTAATTTTTAAAATCAAGGGATGTGCTGATATTTGAGCAAATTCAAAAGTCCAAAAGTATTTCCTTATTGTTAAATGTATTGCTAACAGCTATTCCTGTCTTGATTGAGTCTGTTGTAGCTCGCGAGCTTACGTTTTCTCCAAAAGGAGTGATGTCTTAATGGGAGATGCCAAGAAGCTAATATCCATTAGGCCTAGCCTACTAGCTTCTTAAGTCACATGATGCTGGCTGTTAACACTAGTTCGGACCATAACAGTTGTTTAGGTCTATCGCCAAGTTAGCCACCAGCAAAAATGCATACCTATCAGTATTCAAAGCTAGTATCTGGCTCAAAGGATATCAGATTACTAAGACTCTACCCCGGGCAATTTAATGAACCAATTGAGATTGAGCTCTTCCACCAGCATCTCCCGACGCCGGCTCCTCCTGATCCTCAAAATTCTGACGATATATTAGAGCGGATTCAAAAGACACTTCCTGATACATGGAAAGTTCGCAAGAGTGTAGATGGTAGATTTGCTTATATAAAGGACAATTCTCAATCTACGTGGGCACATCCGGTCGATGGATTTGACACTACCGACTTTGAAAAGAACTCAGATGGTGTCTCTGCCCCGGAAGTTAACCCCCAAGAGTATGAGGCACTTTCATATTGTTGGGGTGATGCAAGAGAAATGGCCGAGATCTTAATCAGCAATTCTCCCGATATTATGGCTGACAAGAACTCGGCCAAAAACGTAGAGATAAGCTCGACGCTAGCATGGGCATTACGCTATCTTCGCCGAGCAGATCGAATTAGAGTATTGTGGGTGGATGCGTTGTGTATTAATCAAAAAGACTCTTCAGAAAGGGGTGAGCAGGTTCGTCGAATGGCGGACATTTATCGATCTGCTTGCATGGTGGTCATCTGGTTAGGCGAGAGTGCAGAAAACAGTGAGGCTGCAATAGATGCCTTCCACTACATTGGACAGCAAATTGAGCTCTCGACAGCAAGCGATATTTTCCCAAGTCCTGATGCTGCCGAGAGGCAATGGTACGACTCTTCAACGCCGCTGCCATACGACAAACAGATATTTATGGCAATGGCAGCTCTCGCGCAACGGCCCTGGTTCACCCGTCTCTGGGTTTATCAAGAAGTACGATTTGCGAAAACAGCAATGATACAGTGCGGATACCAAACTATCCCTTGGTCACTGTTTCGAGGGGCAGCTGTTTTTCTTTATGGTAATGATTACACGCCTGCATCTCTACGTACAAATCTCGATCCGACAGCGAGGATTGCGATTGCACAAACATCTACGCCGCTCTTCAATATCATCATGCAAACTAGCACGCGCTTATGCAAAGATCCAAAAGACAAAGTATACGGTCTACTCGGCTTTACTCCTTCCGATTTAGTAATCCACCCAGATTATTCGAATCAGGTCGAGACAGTCTATACTGATGCGGTTATTGCTTATACCAATTACTTCTGTCGCTTTGACTTTTTGCGCATATGTAATTTAGGACCATGGCGCTTAGAAAACCTCCCTTCATGGGTCCCTGACCTTTCCCAGCCTGCACGTAAGATGGGTTATTTTTCATTCGAGTTTGCCACTGGGGCTTCACCTGCAGAATATCAGTTTGATGGCGAAGTGATGAGAGCCACAGGAATAGAGCTCTCTCAAATAGCTGAAGTAATGTCACAAATACCACAAGATAGCAATCAGGCAATTGAACTCATTCGCGGACTGGAACCTCCAGGATTACAAGGCAAGAAATATGTTGATGGTGAGCCTCTTATAGAAGCGTATGCAGCTCTACTGTGCCACAATTACTCCAAGGAACGATTCCCAGGCGGTGATATAACCAGTTTTGAAGAATGGAAGTGCCAAAAGACCGCAAACCCTTTCTTCGGTCACACATCACAATATACATCATGGAATAATCCAACCTGGTACGAGGACAGATGCTTAAGTCACTTGAAAGGCCAGCGGATTTTTATAACTGAGAGTGGATATATGGGACGTGGACCTGGCTTTGCACAGCAAGGTAGTACTCAACTCTAATGTCTCAAAATTTCTCTCATAAAAGTTGCTATGGGGTGGGGACAAAAAGACTGGCTTGGGAATTTCCTAACGTACTCTAATGCATTGTCTTAGCTAACGAACGCAATAGGTGACATAGTATTTTACTTTCTCGGCTGCAACTCCCCAATACTATTAAGACCTCACTCAAGTGGATATTGGCAAGTTGTGGGCGAATGTTATATCCAGGGTATGGCAGATGCTGCAATATTTCTTGGTCCTTTACCCAAACCATGGAGAGTCCAGGTGACATTTGACTCGGCAGCCATTCTCCGAGTCCGTCGCTACTATAACACAGAGACTGGAGAGCTTAGGGATGATGATCCACGACTTGAGCCACTTATCGGTTGGGAAAGAACATCGATGCCTCCATCGAACAGGGACCCACCGACGGTTGAATGGTTCAGAAACACAGTAACTGGAGAAGTTGTAAATTACGATCCCCGTTTGCTGCCTGATGCTTTGAGGGCCCATGGGCATCCACTTCAAACTATTGAGATGATCTGATGACTGTACCTTGATTTGTTGTTTTTGTGGTGGTGATGTGGATTCGAAGTCTACCAATCTAAAGTTTCTCTCCCTGGGGTTAGAGCAGCCTATTTTGACCAATCCTGTCTAGTTAAGTCTTTTAAATTTGTAGCGAATAACACTAAATGGAAGCTTAACCAATTCTTTTATGTTTTGTATACTTGAATATTCCACACATATTTCTGTTTTATAGCTGGGCGATAGATACCTATAAGCTTGGCACCACCCGTTCCAACACCATTTCACCCTCAGCTCATGTCCTTTGGTCGCGCAATGTATTTCCAACCTTTGACCAAGCTCCATAAGTTTAATTCTCGTCATTTTGTACTACTATGGCGAATAAGAATTCTCATAGTTATCAATCTTCTCTTGTCAAAGTTCTCTGAAAAAGAACTGCACCGTTTTATGGAGCTGGTGGCGTTGGCCCGCTATTATAAAGTGGGTTGTCGCTTACCTCCTTTTTAACGACGTCCGATTCGGGACCATTTACCCTTTCATCTATGAGGTGGACATAAATTTGAAACACCGTTTCTGTATATGTACATCTTCAAACTCGGAATACGTGAGGTTACTTCCACCTTTAAAACGTCAGAATAATGATCAGATAGCATTCTGGGAAAGAGATTCCCATAAAAGTGAGATGTTGCTAATATGCGGAATTTTCTAAATAATTTAATGGTCAATCTTGAAGAACCTGGAAAGCTGATGCAATTCTACAATCTGAATAACTTAATTGCTTTCGCTTGACAGTGGCAGAAAGTATGGTTAATAAACTTAAAGGAGTAACTTTTGCCAGTTACATACCACCTCCATCATAGTGAAATATAAGAGGAAAGGGTAGAGGACGGGCCATTAGGATGTTTCATCTACATATGTTGAAGAGTATAAGCCATTGGTGCACTGTAGGGCAGATGCAAAGTAAACACCATTTATTTTATACGTCAAACCCGAAGATCGCGATGGTCACACGTTCAAGATCGCTTCTGATAATTCTTGCCAGAAGGAAATAAATGCCTCTGAGCCCTTGTGCTTAAAGCTTTGCAATCCTTCACCGGAATACCTAAGCCGACGGTGGGCTATGGGCTATGGGCTGCGGGCTGTGGGCAACCCTCCTGCCTTCTCACGCATGTAGTCCAATGTTGATATCGTCAAGAGCATGTTCACAACAGAAACACATGACAGAAAAATAAAGACCAAGATTTTGTCAATTGACTTCCATTTTAGAAAGAGAAGAGTATAATGCATAGCCAGATCTATGCAACCAATCCCAAGCTAGACCCATTACGGTTGATTCAAGTCATGTCAAAAATGCACCTCCAGACTTTTTATACTCCAGAAATGCGCCCTTTGCCAACTGATATCTTCCTTGTTGGTCGTGCTCAATTGTAATAATCCAGATGAACCTCAAAATATGTATAGCTGAATGTTCTGGCCTGAAAAAGAGGATTCAAATGCCTGAATATTCGTGTCGCTAAAGAAATGGAAAAGGAGTTGAGTTGAATTTGGTTTCGTATTTGTTGTTTGAGAGGGGTGGGTATTCGAAGAGGGAAGGAGGCGCAGAGATCCAATCAAAGCAACAGTTGCCCCGGTTCGACTGAGAATTGCTTTGCTACATTCTGGTTAGTATATTTGTGGCATTCGTGCTCTGCAATGCCTGACCTTTCAACTTCCATGTTGTAAACCTCAATCTTGGGAACCGCCATCCTTCTTCTCCTCCTCATCCTCCAACTTGAACTCTCCACTGTCACCCTTGGCAGCTCGGGCCACTGCATTGATGTAAGTATCATGCCAGTTGTTGAAAGGTGCAAGTTCCTTCTTGTCCTTGTAGGATCGCTTCATCTCTACTATGAAGACTCGCTTGGTCTTCTCCTCTTCTTCCTTGAAGACTTGTTTGGTCTTCTCATCTGCTCCCTTGAAGACTTGTTTGGTCTTCTCCTCTTCCCCCTTGAAGAATTGTTTGGTCTTCTCCTCTTCCCTCTTGAAGACTAGTTTGGTCTTCTCCTCTTCTTCTTTGGCAAATCTCTTGGTCATCTGGGCGCTCACCTCAACATGTTGAAGAGCCAGAATTTCAGTTCGTTTGGTTTCTTGCTTCGCCCAAATATTGACACCAACCAAACCAACAACACTGATTGCGACCGAAGCATTACATACTGCCCGACCGTATCTTGGATTGTTAGCAGCTCTCCAAAATGCGCCGCCAACGGGAATGAGCACTTGTATCGTTTCAAGAATAGCCATGTTCTTAAACAGCTCCGTCTATTGTCAAGGCCAAAAAAGAACAATCTTAGACTCGAAAGGTAACTTGCGACTGATTTGCGAAGATGTGGAACGCGTAAACAAATTTTGGGATGTTGTGTGGGTTGTACTTACAATCGATAGCGCCGGGACCATTTATTTTCCGCAATTTTATTCATGTCTAGCCGTGGGGGTGTTTGGCGAAACATGGTGGACGTTCGGGCAAATGTGGAGAGAATGGTTGTTCGGGTTTGTTGTGCTATTGTAGTGTTGCAGTGTTGTTGTGTGTAAAAGAGTTGGGACAAGAGTGTGAAGAACAAAGTTGTTTCGGGCAACTACTCTTTAAATACTATAGCAATACACTACGCTCGGGCCACTTAAAGTGGGACTTTTTTTCACCTGATCTGTTGCCTAGGCAGAAAAACTGTAAAATTCTGCACTTTAGTTGTTTATTCATTGTGTATTCTAAGCGAGTTATGAATATAATTTTGTCATGCCTTGGACCAAAATCCTCCAAAAAGAAAATCCAAAAATCCAGCAAGATGATCTCAATGCTAACTATGGTAAGCATTCTAAACTCAGCATCAAGCATCAAATTAAGTCCTACATAGTCACAAGTTACTGCAAAGCTATCACAAATGTCTGCATTTTTGTTGCGTTGTTGCGTTGTTGCGTTGTTGATAGTTGTGAGCTGAGAAATCAAGACATAAAGAGTATCTGGAAGCCCAGTTTTCACAGTGCACAGACGACTGCCCACAACACTGCTTATCTGTTGAAGTAATCTTGAGCTGCAGGAAATAAAACCACACCCATGGTGCAAAGAAATAATGTTTGAAATGATAGTTTTCAAAAAAAGCAAGTATATGTCGAAGCGAACCGTATGACTTGAATGCAACTCGAATGATCATCCCAGATGGCAAGAGACAAGATGAGGTCTATTTCAAATGAAGAAGCAAGTGCTATATCAATACTGTCTTCTATTAAATGCAAACGATTCTCTTTTAAATGCTCAATATTATGTCAATGACAATACAGATTTTTCTGCTAGCTCATGTTATTTCAAAAATAAGATGAAAAGTTGATAGTTATCAAACGACAGCAAAATTGGGAAACCCTACCTGTACACATTACATAAGGCTTTTGAAAAAGAATAAGAATACCGTGTTTACCGTGTCTACCAATTACCTCAATGACTCTCTAAGAGCTCAAAATTCAAGTTATGATAAAAGAATAATGCTATTCAATTAATCTTGTTCCATCTTTGGAAGTCTTTTGCAATGAGTTAAATGGCATTGATTTGCATGAGAGCTGATATCTGGAAAGAACTAGATTTTCATGTTTTTCAACAGACTAAACCTCCCGTCGTCGACGAAACTGATCAACCCGGAGCTGAAGGGATATTTATTTATCTTAACACGTATACGTGGAGCATTTGCCAATTTGCTCTATCTCAGAATCTGAAGCAAGGGTCGAGTAATTTGACCAGGTCCTAACTTCACGTGTAAGGATTTAGAACCAGTTAATGAGATTGTTTTAAGATGAAAAGAAGACATCACGAGCGTTCCAAAGCCTCTCTGTACTTAGTATCCGAACCTCCCTCCCCCGCGAAAAAGTGATTATGTTTCTTTTAATTGCCTTGAACAGTACGAAGATTAGCCATTCGATCGTTACCCTAACGCTCAGCTGGGGTAAACCTCATACGCTCCAATATGCAGACAGACAAGTTTTCATCTACAGTGTCTATTTCCGACCGTGAATTTTCTCATGCCTCCTACAATCATTACTCCTCGTGAACGCTTTATCACATTCGCTGCATTTGAAAGGTCTCTCGCCCGCATGACTCCGCATATGACTGCGCCAATGGAAATTCCTCGTGAAGCGCTTGCCGCACAGCTTACACACAAAAGGCGTCGCCCCCGTCGGCTTTGTCTGCGTGCTGAAGGAGTTGGCCAGGTCCCCGGCCTCGGGATGGAATAGCTTCATATGCTTTTCGAGATCCTTGTTCGAGGTGAAGCCAAACTCGGCGATGGAGCAGTCTGGGAAGGAGCAGTTGAACGGCCGGTCGTGACGATTGATGTGCTGCTTGCGTGACTTTTCTTCCTTAAATCCTTCGTGGAAGTAGAAACAGGTTGGCCGCGGACATTTGAAGAGGTTTTCGCCATAAAATGTGCGTATCTCTTCAGATAAGGTGAGCTTTTCGAGAACTACGCGGTTCCGGGTGACGGCTTCACTCAGCGATTTGATGCTGATTTCTTTCCTTGCTTCCAGACCTTTTCTATCTTGTTGATTCACATGATTCCACACCTTAATTAGACTTGTATAGAAGGGATAGGCCCGGAATGGCTCGCAGTCTTCTTCAACTTCTTTTGAAGTTGACGCGTACATTAGTTCTTGCTCATATCTGATAGAAAAGTCATCTAGACCCATGCCAAGCTCTGTTAATATGTTCTGCGACTCTGGATCTGTGGGAAATTGGCTAATTTGTGGGCTAATAATGGCACGAATATGTTGCTGCCATTGTGCAGCAGCATAATCTTGAAGGGACAGAAAGCCCTCGGTCGTTCTGTTTTGCACCGAATTTGCGTCAAGCTCCATGTCAAAGCACTCGAAGGTCAAATACTGAAGACAAAGAGCTGCTAGACTACATTCGACGACCGATTTACGAATGTATTCGCTCTCTCCGATGTATCTGCCTTTGTTTTAGTAAGCAAATAATTGTGAAGAAGGATGTGAATGTACATTTTTGCAGTGGCATGTACAAGTTCTATGCGATCATCGGATAACACTTGGATCAATGAACCACAGTACTCCTCAACACTACTTCGCAATTTTCTCCCATGGAAATCGAACATCTGTCTACATGTGTCTATAGAGACTGCTGCTTGTATCTCTCGCCATTTAAGTGGCCGTTTGGCACAAACAATCCAGCCTAAAAGCTTGCGTACAATTTTCCACTGTTCAGGGTGCATGCTTCGTTGTAGGCGACATAGTATTCTTTTGTAACTTGGGGGAAGTTAGCCTATGTGTTCTGGGTTAAAATGTTTTGATAAGTTGGCGTAGGGAAAAGAAAATGCAAGCTTCAACAACTTTTTCGAACACTGTTGTTAGGAGTGATATGGTCCGAATTGTACTTACGCATCTCCTATTTCTTTGGGAAATGTATATCCTCTAATTTCATTTAAGAGATCCATTTGAGTCTCTTGCGCATGCAGATTTTCCATTACTAGTTTTGCAAAGAGAAACATTCCTGTGAACTATCAGCGATTTATATGTGTCAGATCTCCTTTTGACATGGTGCTGTACCTTTTGACCTAACCACAGTCGATTCTTGGATAAATTTGATATCTTCAGTATTAAGCTCATATTTTTCTTCAATCCTCTTTGACCAAGCGTTGACATATGACTTTATATCATTCTCATTATCCTTTGGGGTAAGGTCAAGAATAGTAGCAGCTTCGAGAGCCTTTTTTATGTCGGGGAAATCTTGACTGACAAAAAGTACACGTAGCTTGCCTGGCTCTTGTTCATCCAACCGCTCTACTATATTTGTGAAAAATGTTAAGACTAACTTCCGCTGCGCTGTATTGCACTCGTCCAGACCGTCTATTATAATGAATGGCTTCGGAATCGTTTCAAAAGAAAGCATCAATAGTTTCTCAGCGAGACCTAAAGAAGACAAGTTAAGCTGCCCACTCACGAGAGATTTTTCATAACATAATGGAACAATCTCTTGACAGTGATACAGAAGCTGGCTCAGAAGACCCCTGAATATTGATATACAGTCATTCTTTTCCGGATCATCTTCCCGGCAGTAAAAATAGCTGACAGTAGAAGTACTATTCAAAAGACTTTGTACAATGACAGAAGCAAGAATTGTTTTTCCTATGCAGAATTTAGCAAGCATAGATCTTAGAAGCTCCTAGCCATAAAGCGGTGGTGACATACCAGCTCCTGGAATTCCATTGAGCCAGAGAATTGATGAGACTGGAGGGTCCATTTCTATCCAACCCTGAACCTTTTCATGCTTCAATATCCACTCTCCACTCCCTGTTTCTGGAATCCGTGTTCGACAAAAGCTTTCGTGGTCTGATATAGTGCTCCGGGCTGCTGAAAACCAAGTCAGAACTGCTGAACGTTTCTTTTTTTTCTCGTCTTCATCCTCTCTACTTAGTCGTGTCCATCTTGCTGATCTATCCTGCTCATATTGATTGATGTGAGCAAACAATTCCTGGCTACTGTTTTGTATACTGCTATGTAATTCTTCAAACTGCAAAGGTTTGCTTGCTCGGCGATTAGCTGTTTGTGTAGCATGAGGCTGTTGAGTATCCCTTTGAACTTGGTTTCATAGTCTTTCCAAATAGAACGAAACAGATATCGCCAAACATCAGCTGCACAACGTCAGATGCGTTAGTCGAGGGCTATCGGGGCAGACACACACCCTTCTTTCTAAATATACCCACCGCGTTTTTATGAAAATTGAGTATGTCTGTATAGATAAGGGCTAGAACTCGTTGCATGGCAGGTTTAGTGCCGAATAAAGATTTGTACTGCTCCAAGAGCGGCATGTGCTCTCCTATCTGGCTGTAAGCGTCGAGAATCAATTCGAAAATCTCATTTCGTGTGCTTGCAGTCTACCAGATTTACACATCAGCGTGATTTGCGGACGCGAATATCGTAAGGAAACCGAATATCATGTCTCTACAGGCTTGCAAATTTAAACAGAAGAGATAGGTAAAGGAAATGCTTCAATTACCAGCAGAATGAACTTCATGGGGCCCCACACGAACGCAACGAAGATACTGCTATTGGCAAAGACTTCTACGACTTTTCCAAATTGGGTCATGGCCTCGATAAAAGACTCAAGGCGAGACAAGTGCATGAGGGATTTCAATTGCTCTTGGTCCCTCTGAATGCGGAGTGCAGTTTTGCGGACATCGTCCAGGGTCACGAACTGAAAATCATGGCGCTGTATCGGGGATAGGTCGTTTTTAAAGTCGGCGAGAATAGTCTCGAAGGAATCCTTTGGGGAGTGCATGTTTGGTCACGGAATCCACTGCCGTCGTCGACTGTTCCAGGTACTCCGTCTCACCGAGGCGGGGGGGGGGGTATCACAACACAGTACTGATGGCGGCAATGGAAATCAAATAAGATATAAAACTAAGCCTCAGGTGCCAGACGGGATATCCATTTCATTCGTGCACTGCACGTATAAAACATGAAGGATAAGATTAGGTTTGCCTTCACAGTGCGAAGAACAACTACTGCACCTGCACTCGCTACCGTAACCTTAAACAGCACAGGACAGGACATGCATGTACTGTACTTTCGTACTTCGTACAGGCCCGAATAATCCGCAGTGGACTTTTTGATACTTGGCGATGCTGGTTTTAAGTTCAAATGCCGGTGGTTTGTTTTTGTATAGCCTTTATATCGTCCCCTATCCTATGTAGTAGAAATTTAGTGTAAAAGCAGCGTTGGGGAGTGCACTGCAATTTTAGTGCAGACGAAGGGAACACCTGTGTGCTGACTAATAATGTAGTCACGATGTCTATGCGTT
>Ga0247734_1001007_pt1 | contig 22597 bp, 15 predicted proteins | sample UWRJL103311B2_FD_180933 | JGI IMG/M metagenome (GOLD analysis project Ga0247734, IMG submission 180933) | Plant litter microbial communities from Arlington Agricultural Research Station in Wisconsin, United States - UWRJ-L103-311B-2 | ecosystem: Environmental > Terrestrial > Plant litter >... | reverse complement strand
TACAGACAAGGTCAGGACTTGATCCTGCCTTCAGGAGCGATCGGCCTCCCCCAGAAACGTATTTCTCGTATGTCACACCGCAGAGACTAACCCTTCTCTGTTGGTGCAGGAGCAACATACAAGGAGCTGCCCGAGGTTACGAGGGCTGCGATGGCGGTATCAGGCACACCGCGTCATCGTGCTTCACGAGCACCACAGTCACTCCCACGGACGATCACCGATTCTGTGGGAGCAGTGCTTGCACGCGATAAAGACAACCAGGTTCGTCTAATGCACCGAGGTGCCTGATTCGCGAGCAAGCTCGGCTCCCACGAACGATACAGATTCCGTGGGAGCGAGTTTGCTCGCGAAGGCACTAGTGCAGTCAGCAAATACAGTGCGGTCAGCCCACCCATATAGGCCGGCTTTCAGGCCGCCGAGCTTTTGATTTTGATCTTGGAGCCCCGTTAAACCACGCTGGCCGAAATTCGATCTTGATTCGGCGGGCAAACCGGCATGGATGCCGGTTTAGCCGCGCTGGGCCATGGATGGCCCTTCGCGGCGGGCCCGCCGAATCAAGGTCGGATTACGGGAATGCCGAGCACCAGCGAGGGACCGAGTGGTGGGGGCACAGCCTTTTTGGTTACTTTTTTGGCGTCTGAAAAAAGTGACGCGCCGTAAGGGCGCAACCCTAAGTAGCCATGACGCAAATAATGGATATGTACACAAAAACCAAGACCTAGATAACCAGCCTCAGCTCAAATCACCCAAACATCAAATACCAAAAAATCGCCGACTCCCGCGTCTGCGGATCAATCCCGCGATAGCGCAAATGATCAACACCACCGACCACAAACCCATAACTCTCATACAACCGACAGGCCGCCAGGTTATTGTTCTGCGTCTCCAGCATAATCCCCGGCAAATCACGCTTGCGGCTCCAGAACTGCGCCACGTCCAGCAACGCACGGGCCACACCGTTGCGGCGTGCGGCGGCATCCACCGCCAGCTCATCGATGTGCGCAAAACCATTCCAGTGAGTGCTCAGCACCATATGCCCCACGGCTCGCGCACCCAGCCAGGCAACCAGCACCGTACTGTCCGCCGCGTCCCGATAATCGCAGAACTCCTGGGAATCAATGCCGTAATTCTTGCTGTAGGGCTCAACCGGCTCAATCTTCCAGCTATCCACGCGCTCCCCTACCTGCGCCAGCGCATAACCGCTGACCGTGAAGGTGAACTCGCTGTTGAGGATGTAATCCTCGAAGCATTCGTCTGCCACCCGAATGCTTAATGCCGGATTTGCCAAAATCGTGACCCCGTTACGCTTTCAGTGAATGGGTCGAACCTTCCATCAAGCCGGGGTCTGGGCCGCGGCCTCTTGCAACTGCACCCACAACGCAGGGGCGCCCGCCGACTTGGCGATGGCGGCCATGCGCACGTCATGTTCGGCCAGCTCGCTCTCGCTGGCCTGGATCACCCGGCAACGTGGACGATCGCTCGGCAGACGGCGGATCTCGGTGGCCGTATTGCCCGACCCTTCGCCGGAACCATTGCCGTCACTGGCATTGCCCGCCAGGGACAGGCTGGTCTGGCCACCGGTCATGGTCAGGTAAACGTCGGCGAGAATCTCGGAGTCAAGCAACGCGCCGTGCAGCTCACGGCCGGAGTTGTCGACGCCATAGCGTTTGCACAAGGCGTCAAGGCTGTTGCGCTGGCCCGGATGGCGCTCACGGGCCATGAGCAAGGTGTCGAGCACCGTGCAATGTTCGGTGATATTGGCGCGATCACGCTGGCCCATGAGGGCAAATTCGTTGTTGATGAAACCAACGTCGAACGGCGCGTTATGGATGATCAGTTGCGCGCCTTTGATGAATTCGAAGAACTCATCGGCGACTTCAGCGAAGCGCGGCTTGCCCACCAGAAATTCGTTGGTGATGCCGTGCACGCCGATAGCACCCTCATCGCTCTCGCGATCCGGTTGCAGGTAAACGTGGAAATGCCGCCCGGTCAGGCGACGGCCGATCAATTCGACGCAACCGATCTCGATGATCCGGTGACCGTCAGTGACCGGCATACCGGTAGTTTCGGTATCGAGTACAACACTACGCATGCTTGATGCCTCTTACTTCATCCACACCACGGTTGGCCAACTGGTCGGCGCGCTCGTTGCCGGGGTGGCCGATATGGCCCCGCACCCATTGCCACGTCACGGTGTGGCGATTGACTTGTTCGTCCAGCAGTTGCCAGAGATCGGCGTTTTTCACCGGTTCTTTGGCGGCCGTCTTCCAGCCGCGTTTCTTCCAATTGACCATCCACTCGGTGATGCCTTTCATCACGTATTGCGAGTCGGTCACCAAGGTGACGTTGCAGGACCGCTTGAGCTCTTCGAGGCCGCGGATGGCGCCGGTCAGCTCCATGCGGTTGTTGGTGGTGTTGGCTTCGCCGCCCCACAGCTCTTTTTCGACACCCTTGCAGACCAGCAAGGCACCCCAGCCGCCAGGACCGGGATTGCCCTTGCAGGCGCCATCGGTGAAAAGTTCAACAGTATCGCTCATGTACAAACATCCAGAATGAGTTGGCTTCAGCGCTGTTCAGGCTCACAGGTGCTGCGACTGACCTTGGCCATGGGCAGCGGAATCAGCTTGCCCATCGGCTCACGCCGCTGCTCGCGCAACGGTCGCAGCCCCACCACCAGTTTGCGGGCAACCAATAAATAGAAGCCGCCACCAGGGCTCTGCCAGCCATTGCCGAGACGTTCGAGGCCTGCAAGACGTGCTTGCCAGCTCGCTGAAGCAAGCGGCGGACGATAGCATCCGAAGCGCCGTTTCTCCAGCGCGAAGCCCAGCAGGTTGAGCCAGTCAGCGACCCGCGACGGCGAAATGCAGCGCGCTTTGTGCAGCGCATCCTTGGCGAAAAGATGGCGCAAACCCCAGGCGCTCCACGGGTTGATGCCGACGATCAGCAGGTGCCCGCCGGGGCGCACGCTGCTGGCCGCCTCACGCAACAGGCCGTGGGGCGACAGGCAGAAATCCAGGCCGTGCTGCATGACCACCACGTCGGCGGCATGTTCGCTGAGCGGCCAAGCCTGTTCTTCGCAGACAATTTCCACCCCCGGCAGCGGTGCCCCGAGGCGCACGTTGCGCTGGACCTGTTGCGCGGCAGGCGGGGTTTCTGCGGACGGGCCGTAATGGACCAGATACCCGCCAAAAAAACGCCCGAGCTCCTCTTCAAGCATCCGGCGTTCTTCCTGCAACAACAGCTGCCCCAGAGGCCCGGACAACCATTCGCGGGCTGAACTGATCAGTGCCAGCCACTCCGGATCAGCCTGGGCGAATGCTTCATTGGTCATGTGTGATCCTCGCATCGAGCGCCTTCAGACTCTAAGATGCCTTATTGTTTACTGCCAAGCGAACTGAGCCATGATACAGATCGACGCATTGCCCGCTTTTACCGATAACTACATATGGTTGTTACAAGATCCTTCCAGCAAACGCTGCGCCGTGGTCGATCCCGGTGACGCTGCGCCGGTGCTCGACTGGCTCGCGCGACACCCGGACTGGACCCTGACAGACATACTGGTCACCCACCACCATCACGATCATGTCGGCGGTGTCGCTCAGCTCAAGCAACACACCGGTGCCAAGGTCTCGGGACCTGCCAACGAGAACATTCCAGCGCGCGACGTTGACCTGACTGACAACGATCGCATCAACGTGCTGGGCCTGGACTTCGACGTGTACGCCGTACCGGGCCATACCCTGGGGCACATAGCCTTTTATCACGCTGGCACGCCCAAGCCACTGCTGTTCTGCGGCGACACTCTGTTCGCCGCCGGTTGCGGGCGGCTGTTCGAAGGCACCCCGGGGCAAATGCACCAGTCATTGAGCCGTCTGAACGGACTGCCGGACAACACCCTGGTGTACTGCACCCACGAATACACCCTGAGCAATCTGCGCTTCGCCCAAGCCGTGGAACCGCACAACGCCGACATCGCCGCGCGCCTGGCTCAAGTGACCGCGTGGCGCAGTGAAAATCGCATCAGCCTGCCTTCAAATCTAGCCCTGGAACGTCTCACGAACCCATTCATTCGTACTAATGAAACATCTGTTAAAGAAAAAGCGGACGAACGGACGGGCACCTCGAATCAGTCGCCAAGCGAGATCTTTGCTGCCTTGAGGGTCTGGAAAGACAACTTCTGACGGGCGCTGCGCAAAAGGCAAAAACGCTCAAAGGTTGACCGTTGGCAGGGCTGTTCCTAGAATCGCCCGACATTTTCGCCTGGAACTATCTCCCAGCCAATGTCGTCATCTATAAGCAATACCCTCAATTCAGACGCATTGACTCGGTTGGCTCAAGCTATCGCTGTCGCCGTGAGCGCTACGCTCGCGGGCTGTCAGACCACCAGCCATATCGAACCGAGCAGTACCCAACGCGCGCCGAACCTGGCAGCGGGGATCAAGCAAAAACCGATCTTTCTGAGCCATAAACCTGCCCCGCTGGCACCGGCGACGGATGTCTGGGAGCGCATGCGCCAAGGCTTTCAGTTACAGCAAGGCAACGACCTGAACCCGCGCATCGACCAACAACGCCTGTGGTTCGCCAACAATCCTTCGTTCCTCGAGAACGCGGGCGAGCGCGGCAGCCTATACATGCACTACATCGTCGAGCGCCTCGAAGAACGCAACATGCCGCTGGAACTGGCCCTGCTGCCGGTCATCGAAAGCGCCTACAACCCGATGGCGGTTTCGCGCAGCAACGCCGTGGGCCTGTGGCAGTTCATACCGTCCACCGGGCGTTATTTCAATCTGCGCCAGACCAACTTCTACGATGGGCGCCGGGATATTCAGGCGTCCACCGGTGCGGCCATGGATTACCTGAGCCGCCTGCACGACATGTTCAACGGCGACTGGCTGCTGGCCCTTGCCGCTTACAATGCGGGCGAAGGCACGGTCAGCCGCGCCATCGAGCGCAATGAAAAGCTTGGCCTGCCAACAGATTATTGGAACCTGCCGCTGCCTCAGGAAACCAAAGACTACGTGCCCAAGCTGCTGGCCTTGTCCCAAGTGGTGCTGGCCCCGGAAGCCTACGGCGTGAACCTCAACCCGATTGCCAACCAGCCGTACTTTGAAGTCGTCGAGCTGAACCAGCGCATGGACCTGTCCAAGGTGGCGGCCATGGCCAACATCGACGAGGACGAGCTGATCCAGCTCAACCCGGCCTTCAAGAAACGCCTGACCATCGATGGCCCGCAGCATTTGCTGGTGCCAACCTCCAAGAAGCAACTGCTCACCGCCAGCCTGTCGAACATGAAGCCTCAGGAACTGGTCGACTGGCAGCAATATCGGGTGCGCAAGGGTGACACGCTCGCCAGCCTGGCCAGTCGTTACCAGGTTTCCGTGAGTTCGTTGAAAAGCAGCAACAAGCTTTCGGGCAATAGCCTGAGCATTGGCCAGTCCCTGACCATCCCGACCCAGCCGGGCATGCGCCCTGCACAACCGGTGTTCGAAGAACTGGCGAGCACGTCCAAGCCCGCTCGCAGCCGCAACTACACGGTCAAGGCCGGGGACAACCTGTCGCTGATTGCCAAGACCAACAAGGTCGACGTCAAGGATTTGCAGCACTGGAACAAGCTGTCCGGGCAAAACCTGAAAGTCGGTCAAACGCTGGTGATGCAGGACAACACCCCCAAGGCGAAAAGCACGGCAACGGCCAGCGCAAAATCGGCTGACAAGAAGTCCATGCAGTACAAGATCCAGAAAGGCGACTCGATGTACCTGGTCGCCAAGCGCTTCAACGTCGAGATGCAACATCTCAAGCGCTGGAACCCGCGTACCGGCTCGGCACTCAAGCCGGGGCAGACGTTGACGGTTTATCTGCCGCATTGATGTATGTCGGGCAAGGCGCTGACCCTGTGGGGGGGGGGCTTGCCTGTGATGAGGCTGGATGTGATGTTGTGTACATATCCGTTGCTGCGGTAACGGCTGCTTATGGTTGCGCTTTTACAGCGCCTCACTTTTGAAGCGCAAAAGTAAGCAAAACGCTCTTGCCCCACCACTCGGCACCTCGCCTAGGCTCGGTGTACCCGACCGCAGACCTTGAACCGTGGGCCGCCGCAAAGGGCCATCCCTGGCCCAGTGCGGCTAACCCGGCGTCCTGCCGGGTTACCCACGGTTCAAGCTCTACGTTCGGCCAGCGTGGTTTAACGGGGCGCCTAAGATCAAAATCCAAATCAAAAGCGCGCGAGGCGGCCTGAAAGCCGACCTGCCTTCGTCCGTGGGATACCGCGCTATCTTCATAGTCTCCACCATTGCCTTCGCGAATGAATTCGCTCCCACGGGTTCGGTGATGTTCTGTAGGGAAGACCGGGGTGGCGCTCCACCTTGCTCGCGAAGCACGATAGCGCGGCGTGCCTGATCCACCGTCATCGCAGCCCTCGTAACCTCGGTCAGCGCCTACAGGTCCGGGCCGTGCCTGAAAAAACGCTAACCCTGTAGGAGCTGCCGAAGGCTGCGAAAGCGATTCGCGCCGATAGCCGCAACGCCTGACTCGCAAGCAAGTTCGCATTTCAACTGTAGGAGCGAACTTGTTCGCGAGGCGATATTCCTGGCAACACAGGTCAAACGCCTCGCCAACAAGTTGGCTCCTACAAAGATCCGGTTCTGCTGTTGATCTTGCTGTTGATCTTGCTGTTGATTTCGCTGTTGATCTGGCTTTTGATCTTAATCGCCCCGTCAAACCACGCTGGCCGAACGCGGGCCTTGAACCGTGGGCAACCCGGCAGGACGCCGGGTTAGCCGCGCTGGGCCAGGGATGGCCCTTCGCGGCGGCCCACGGTTCAAGGTCTGTGGTCGGGTACACCGAGCCTAGGCGAGGTGCCGAGTGGTGGGGCAAGAGCCGTTTGCTTACTTTTGGGCTCTATCAAAAGTGAGGCGCCGTAAGGGCGCAACCCCAAGTAGCCGTTACCGCAGCAATGGATATGTACAGAAAAAAATGCCCCTCACTCCGCCAGCACCCGCACTTAACTCCCCCGCCCTTTTTCCAGTCCATACAAGCTGTTAATGTTACCGACCCAAAAGCCCAAGCCGTCTGGATCGTGATACGTCCCTTCCTGCTCGCCCTAAGCCTGGTCTTGAGCTTTCCTGTCTGCGCGGCCATCAGCGAAAGCCATGGCTATGCGCAATTCGGTGTGCTCAAGTATCCGGCCAGTTTTACGCATTTCGACTGGGTCAATCCCGAGGCGCAGAAGGGTGGCACCTTGCGAATGATGGCGTTCGGCACTTTCGACACCCTGAACCCCTACACCTTCAAAGGCAGCAGCCCGGTTTCCACTGGCAATTTCCTGCAATACGGCGTCAATGAGCTGAACGAAACCCTGATGGTCGGCACCGGGCAGTACGACCCTTCCGGCGATGAACCAACGTCCAGTTACGGCCTGATCGCCCAGAGCGTTGAGTTCAGCGAAGACCGCAGCTGGGTGGTGTTCAACCTGCGCCCTCAGGCTCGCTTTCATGATGGCAAGCCCATCACTGCCTACGATGTCGCTTTTTCCTACCGCACCCTGCTCAAGGACGGACATCCGCAATACCGCACCGCGTTGCAGGAAGTGCAGCGGGTCGACATCCTCAATCGCCATCGCATTCGGTTTGTCTTCAAGCGGGCGGGCAATCCCCTGCTGATCCTGCGCCTGGGCGAGTTGCCGGTGCTGCCGCAGCATTACTGGAAAGACCGTGACTTCAAGGCCACCACCTTCGAGCCGCCACTGGGCAGCGGGCCGTACCGCATTACCAAGGTCATGCCCGGTCGCCAACTGGTGTTCGAGCGGGTCAAGGATTACTGGGGCAAGGACCTGCCGGTCAATCGCGGCAAGTACAACTTCAACCGGGTGGAGGTTGAGTTTTACCGCGACAGCGACGTGGCCTTTGAAGCCTTCAAGGCGGGTGAATTCGACATTTATATCGAGCACCAGGCCAAGAACTGGTCCACGGGCTACAACTTCCCCGCCGTGGCCAATGGTCAGGTGATCAAGGCGCAGATCCCGCACAAGATCCCGACCCAGACTCAAGGGCTGTTCATGAACAGCCGCCGCAGCGCATTCGCCGATGTCCGGGTACGCGAAGCCTTGGGCCTGATGTTCAACTTTGAGTGGACCAATCGCACCCTGTTCAGCGATGCCTATGCGCGCACCTTGAGCTACTACCCCAACAGCGAGTTCTCCGCCACCGGCCTGCCCACGGGCGCGGAATGGCTGATGCTCTCGGCGTACCGCGATCAGTTGCCCGCCAGCCTGTTCACCCAGCCGTTCAGCGTGTCGAAAACCGACGGCGGCGGCATCCCCCGGGAAACGATGCGCAAGGCTCTGAAGCTGCTGGCGGACGCAGGCTGGAAGTGGTCGGATCAACGCCTGGTGAACGCCAACAATCAACCGCTACGTTTCGAAATATTGCTGGTCAATCCCAGCCTGGAACGAATCTTCCAGCCGTTTATCGAAGACCTGCGGCGCATCGGGATCGACGCCGGTTTGCGTACCGTGGACCGCGCCCAGTACAAGCAACGCCTGGACCAGTTCGACTTCGACATGGTGAGCATGACCATGGCGCAGACGCTCAGCCCGGGCCTTGAGCAATGGCAGTATTTTCATTCCAGCCAGGCCGAGATCAAAGGCAGCAAAAACTACGCCGGTATCGCCAATCCGGTGGTGGACGGGCTGCTCAATCAACTGCTCGGCGCGCAAACCCGTGACGCGCAAGTGGCGGCGGCCCGGGCGCTGGATCGCGTCCTGCTGTGGCAGCACTACATGATTCCCAACTGGTACCTGAACAATCATCGTCTGGCTTACCGAAACCGGTTCGCCATGGTCACCACCCCGCCCTACACCCTGGGGTTGCGCGCGTGGTGGCTTAAATCCCTGGAGAAGACTCAATGACCGTTTTGCGTTCCCTGCTGATGCAGGCTGGCGGCCTCCTCCTTGCCGGGCTGGCCTGTACCGTTCAAGCGGCGCCTCAGCACGCCGTGACCATGTACGACGAAGCGCCCAAGTACCCGGCCAACTTCAAGCATTTTGACTACGTGAACCCGGATGCCCCCAAGGGCGGCCAGTTTCGTCAGGCCGGGTTCGGCAGTTTCGACAGCCTCAACCCGTTCATCAACAAAGGCACACCCGCCGATGACGTCGGCCTGATCTACGACACCCTGGCCCGTTCGAGCCTTGATGAGCCGATGACCGAATATGGGCTGATCGCCAGCAAGATCGAAAAGGCCCCGGACAACTCCTGGGTGCGCTTCTACCTGCGCCCCGAGGCGCGCTTCCATGACGGCCACCCGATCCGCGCCGAAGACGTCGAGTTCTCGTTCAACACCCTGATAAAGGACGGCGCCCCGATGTACCGCGCCTACTATGCAGGCGTCGACAAAGTGGTGGTTGAAGATCCGTTGCGCGTGCTGTTCAAGTTCAAGGACAACCAGAGCCGGGAAATGCCGTTGATCCTCGGCCAGTTGCCGGTGCTGCCGAAACACTTCTGGGCGACCCGCGAGTTCAACAAAGGCAACCTCGATTTCCCGCTGGGCAGCGGGCCCTACAAGGTCGCCGAGGTCAAAGCCGGCCGCTCGGTGCGTTACGAGCGGGTCAAGGATTACTGGGCCAAAGACTTGCCGATCAACCGCGGCCTGTTCAACTTCGATGTCATGAGCTACGACTACTACCGCGACTTTGACGTGGCGCTGCAGGCAGGCAAGGCCGGGCAGTTCGACTACTGGCTGGAAACCAGCGCGAAGAACTGGGCCACCGCCTATGACACACCGGCCGTACGTGAAGGCCGCCTGATCAAGGAAGAACTGCCCAACGGTAACCCTCAGGGCATGCAGGGTTTTGTGATGAACCTGCGTCGCCCGCTGTTCCAGGACCCGAAGGTCCGTGAGGCACTGACCCTGCTGCTGGATTTCGAGTGGACCAACAAACAGCTGTTCAATGGCTCCTACAGCCGCACCAAAAGCTATTTCGACAATTCGGAAATGGCCTCCAGCGGGCTGCCCTCCGGCGAGGAACTGAAAATCCTCGAACCCCTGCGCGGCAAGGTCCCGGAGCGTGTGTTCAGCGAAGCATTCGAGTTGCCGGTCAACGATGGCAGCGGCATGATCCGCCCTCAATTGCGCCGTGCCTTCCAGTTGCTGCAAGAGGCGGGCTGGACGGTCAAAAACGACAAGATGAGCGACGCCCAGGGCAACCCGATGAAACTTGAGTTCCTCCTGGCCCAGACCCAGTTCGAACGCATCCTGCTGCCTTACAAGCGCAACCTCAGCGACCTGGGTATCGAACTGACCATCCGCCGTGTGGACTCAGCCGAATACGTCAACCGCCTGCGCTCCCGGGACTACGACATGATCGTCAGCAGCTTCCCGCAGTCCAGCTCACCGGGCAACGAGCAGCGCGAGTACTTTCATTCGGTCAGCGCCGACCGGTCCGGCAGCCGCAATTTCATGGGCCTCAAGGACCCGGCCGTGGACAGCCTGGTGGACGGCCTGATCAACGCCGACTCCCGTCAGAGCCTGGTCGACCATGCCAAGGCGCTGGATCGGGTGCTGCTCTGGGGGTTCTACGTGCTGCCCAACTGGCACATCAAGACCTGGCGCGTGGCGTATTGGGATCACATCGCTCACCCCGGCGTAAAAGCCCTGTCGGACATTGGCACCAACACCTGGTGGTACAAGCCTGATGCCCGTCCTGCGCCGCCGGTGCAGCAGGCCCAACAACCGGGTGCTACCCCGGCCGGTACGGAGCAATAACATGCTGGCTTATATTTTCCGGCGTCTGCTGCTGATCATCCCGACGCTGTTCGGCATCCTACTGATCAACTTCGTCATCATTCAGGCCGCACCCGGCGGGCCGGTCGAACAGATGATCGCCAAACTCGAAGGCTTCGACGGCGCCACCAGCCGGATTGCCGGGGGCGGCGCGGAGGTGTCGGTCGCGGGCTCCAACTATCGCGGCGCCCAGGGGCTGGACCCGGCGCTGGTCAAGGAAATCGAGAAGATGTACGGCTTCGACAAATCGGCGCCGGAACGCTTGTGGATCATGATCAAAAACTACTCGCAGCTGGATTTCGGGAGCAGTTTTTTTCGCGACGCCAAAGTCATTGATCTGATCGTCGAGAAGATGCCGGTGTCCATTTCCCTCGGGTTATGGAGCACGCTGATCATGTATCTGGTCTCGATTCCGCTGGGGATCGCCAAAGCCACACGGCACGGCAGCCATTTCGATGTCTGGACCAGCTCGGCGATCATCGTGGGTTACGCCATCCCGGCGTTTCTGTTCGCGATCCTGCTGATCGTGATGTTTGCCGGGGGCAGTTATTTCGACTGGTTCCCGCTGCGCGGGCTGAGTTCGAACAACTTCGATGAACTGAGCCTGGGCGGCAAGATCCTCGATTATTTCTGGCACCTGGTCTTGCCAGTCACCGCCTTGGTGATCGGCAACTTCGCCACCATGACCCTGCTGACCAAAAACAGCTTCCTCGATGAGATCGGCAAGCAATACGTGATCACCGCCAAGGCCAAAGGCCTGAGCAACCGCGCCGTGCTTTATGGCCATGTGTTCCGTAACGCGATGCTGCTGGTGATTGCCGGTTTCCCTTCGGCGTTCATCGGGATTTTCTTCACCGGTTCGTTGCTGGTGGAGGTGATTTTCTCCCTCGACGGCCTGGGCCTGATGAGCTTCGAGGCGGCGATCAACCGCGACTACCCGGTGGTGTTCGGCACGCTGTTTATCTTCACCCTGCTGGGGCTGGTGGTGAAACTGATCGGGGACATCACCTACACACTGGTGGACCCGCGCATCGACTTTGAAAGCAGGAAACATTGATATGAAGTTGTCTCCTCTGAATCGTCGCCGTTTCGAGCGTTTCAAATCCAACAAGCGTGGCTGGTGGTCCCTGTGGCTGTTCCTGATCCTGTTTGGCCTGAGCCTGGGCGCGGAACTGATCGCCAACGACAAGCCGCTGGCCGTGCGTTACGACGGCAGCTGGTACTTCCCGGTCTTCGAGCGCTATCCGGAAACCACTTTCGGCGGGGAATTTCCCCTGGAAGCCAACTACAAGAGCCCGTACATCAAGGAACTGCTGGCGGCCAAAGACGGCTGGACCTTGTGGGCGCCGATCCCCTTCAGCTACCAGAGCATCAATTACGACCTGAAAGTCCCGGCCCCTGCCCCGCCTTCTTCGGAGAACCTGCTGGGCACCGACGATCAGGGCCGTGATGTGCTGGCCCGGGTGATCTACGGTTTCCGGGTTTCGGTGCTGTTCGCTCTGACCCTGACCATCCTCAGCTCGATCATCGGCGTGGTCGCCGGGGCCTTGCAGGGTTTCTATGGCGGCTGGGTCGACTTGATCGGCCAGCGCTTTCTGGAAATCTGGTCCGGGCTGCCGGTGCTGTATCTGTTGATCATTCTCGCCAGTTTCGTGCAACCCAATTTCTGGTGGCTGCTGGGCATCATGCTGTTGTTTTCCTGGATGAGCCTGGTAGACGTTGTGCGTGCCGAGTTCCTGCGTGGCCGCAACCTGGAATACGTCCGCGCAGCACGGGCGCTGGGCATGGAAAACGGTGCGATCATGTTCCGCCACATTCTGCCCAATGCCATGGTTTCGACCATGACCTTCATGCCGTTCATCCTGACTGGCGCGATCGGCACCCTGACTGCGCTGGACTTCCTCGGCTTCGGCTTGCCAGCCGGCTCGCCGTCACTTGGCGAACTGGTCGCCCAGGGTAAATCCAACCTGCAAGCCCCCTGGCTGGGCATCAGCGCGTTCGCGGTATTGGCCGTGATGCTCAGTTTGCTGGTGTTTATCGGTGAATCCGCCCGCGATGCTTTCGACCCAAGGAAATGACATGAACCAGGACAATCTGATCGAGATCCGCGATCTGGCCGTCGAGTTCGTCTCCGGCGAAGGCTGCCAGCGGGTGGTGGAAAACATCAGCTTCGATATTCGTCGCGGGGAAACCCTGGCGCTGGTGGGTGAAAGCGGCTCGGGTAAATCCGTCACGGCGCACTCGATCCTGCGCCTGCTGCCCTACCCGCTGGCGCGCCATCCCAGTGGCACGATCCACTATGCCGGGCAGGATCTGCTGACCCTGAGCGAGAAAAAACTGCAGGGCATCCGCGGCAATCGCATTGCGATGATCTTTCAGGAGCCAATGACCTCGCTCAACCCGCTGCAGTCGATTGAAAAACAGATCAACGAAGTGCTCGGCCTGCACAAAGGCCTGACCGGCAGAGACGCCACACGCCGCACCCTGGAGCTGCTGGAGCTGGTGGGCATCCCCGAACCTGGCAAACGCCTCAAAGCCCTGCCACACGAGCTATCAGGCGGCCAGCGCCAGCGGGTGATGATTGCCATGGCCCTGGCTAACGAGCCGGAGCTGTTGATAGCTGACGAACCGACCACCGCACTGGACGTCACCGTGCAGTTGAAAATCCTCGAACTGCTCAAGGATTTGCAGGCGCGACTGGGTATGGCGTTGCTGTTGATCAGCCATGATTTGAACGTTGTGAAGCAAATAGCCAACCGCGTATGTGTCATGCAGCGCGGTTGCATCGTCGAACAAGCGTCTTGTGACGAACTGTTTCGTTCGCCGCAGCATCCGTACACCAAAGTTCTGCTGGGTGCAGAGCCTAGCGGCGGGCCTTCGCCCAATGCTGCGGGCGCGCCGCTGCTGGAAGTGGACGATCTGCGGGTCTGGTTTCCGATCAAGAAAGGGTTGTTCAAAAAGACCGTCGATCACGTCAAGGCTGTGGACGGCATCCACTTCAGTCTGCCCAAGGGTCAGACACTGGGGATTGTCGGCGAAAGCGGCTCGGGTAAATCGACATTGGGTCTGGCGATCCTTAGGCTGATTGGTAGCCAGGGGGCCATACGTTTCCAGGGCGAAACGCTAGACTGCCTGTCTCAGCAGCAGATTCGTCCGCTGCGGCGACAGATGCAGGTGGTGTTTCAGGACCCGTTTGGCAGCCTCAGCCCTCGGATGTCGGTGAGTGAAATCGTGGGTGAAGGCCTGCGCATTCATCGCATGGGCACGGCACACGAGCAGGAAATGGCCATTATCGAAGCACTCCGAGAGGTAGGACTGGATCCGGAAACCCGGCACCGCTACCCTCACGAGTTCTCCGGCGGGCAACGGCAGAGAATCGCCATTGCCCGGGCGCTGGTATTGAAACCGGCACTGATTCTGCTGGACGAGCCGACTTCGGCCCTCGACCGGACAGTTCAGCGCCAGGTAGTGGAGCTGCTGCGTTCACTGCAAACCAAGTACAACCTGACGTATTTGTTCATCAGCCATGACCTGGCTGTCGTCAAGGCGCTGAGCCACCAGCTGATGGTGGTCAAGCAAGGCCAAGTGGTCGAACAGGGTGACGCGCAAGCCATCTTTGCCGCACCGCAACATCCTTATACACAGCAGCTGCTGGAAGCCGCCTTTTTGGCACCAGTGGCTGTCGATTAACCTGAAGAGGAACAACACATGGGTTTTCTCGCCGGTAAGCGCGTCCTGATCGTCGGTGTCGCTAGCAAACTGTCTATCGCATCCGGTATTGCTGCCGCCATGCATCGCGAAGGTGCAGAGCTTGCTTTCACCTATCAGAACGACAAACTCAAAGGTCGCGTCGAAGAGTTCGCCGCTGGCTGGGGCTCGGGCCCTGAGCTGTGCTTCCCTTGTGACGTGGCAAGCGACGAAGAAATCGCCAAGGTCTTCGAAGACCTGAGCAAGAAGTGGGACGGCCTGGACGTGATCGTTCACTCCGTTGGCTTCGCACCGGGCGACCAACTGGATGGCGACTTCACCGACGCCACCACCCGCGAAGGCTTCCGCATCGCTCACGACATCAGCGCCTACAGCTTCGTGGCCCTGGCCAAGGCTGGCCGCCCGATGATGAAAGGCCGCAATGGCAGCCTGCTGACCCTGTCGTACCTGGGCGCCGAGCGCACCATGCCTAACTACAACGTGATGGGCATGGCCAAGGCCAGCCTGGAAGCGGGTGTACGTTACCTGGCTGGCAGCCTTGGTCCGGAAGGCACTCGCGTGAATGCTGTGTCGGCTGGCCCGATCCGCACTCTCGCAGCTTCCGGTATCAAGAACTTCCGCAAGATGCTGGCAGCCAACGAGGCGCAGACTCCGCTGCGTCGTAACGTGACCATTGATGAAGTCGGCAACGCCGGCGCGTTCCTGTGCTCGGACCTGGCGTCTGGCATCAGTGGCGAAATCATGTACGTGGATGGTGGTTTCAACACGACTGCGATGGGTAACCTCGAAGAGTAATCTTCAGAGCGGTATCGGGAGCCCGTGAATCGAGAGATTTGCGGGCTTTTTTGTGGCCACGAGGAAAGCGCCTGTCCGAGAGATGCGAGTACATATCCATTTCTGCGGTAACGGCCGCTATGGGTTGCGCCCTTACGGCGCGTCACTTTTGGCAAACAGCCCGGAATGCCGGCCCAGCCAAAAGTAACCAAAAGGTCCTTGCCCCACCACTCGGTCCCTCGCCTAGGCTCGGCATGCCCGTAATCCGACATTAAATCGGGGGGCCGCCGCGAAGGGCCATCCCTGGCCCAGCGCGGCTAAACCGGCGTCCTGCCGGTTTACCCCCCAATTTAATATCGAATCCCGGCCAGCGTGGTTTGACGGGGCGTCTAAGATCAAAAGCCAGATCAACAGCCAGATCAACAGCCGGATCAACAGCCGGATCAACAGCAGAATTGGGTCCCTGTAGGAGCCAACTTGTTGGCGAGGCATTGGTCCTGCATCGCCAGAAACATCGCCTCGCGAACAAGTTCGCTCCTACAGTTGAAATGCGAACTTGCTCGCGAATCAGGCGCTGCGGTTGTCAGCGTAAATCGCTTTCGCAGCCTTCGGCAGCTCCTAAAGGGTTGGCGTTTTTTCAGGCACAGCCCGGACCTGAGCTGACCGAGGTTACGAGGGCTGCGATGACGGTGTATCAGGCACACCGCGTTATCGTTCTTCGCGAGCAAGGTGGCGCTCCACCTTGCTCGCGAAGGCAGCAGTGCAGACGGCAAAAACAGTGGGTTAAGTTCACGCAACAGGTCGGCTCTCAGGCCGCCGCGCTTTGATCTTGGGCGCCCCGGTAAACCACGCTGGTCGGAGTTCGATATTGAGGCGTGGGGCAAGAGCCTTTTGCTTACTTTTGGCTGGGCGGGCATTCCGGCTGTATCAAAAGAGAGGCGCCGTAAGGGCGCAACCCTAATTTCAGTACATTCAAATAACAGATATGTACCTCGACCAGCTTTCCCTTCACAAAAAAAAGACCGCTCGATGAGCGGCCTTCTTTTTACTACCCGATCAAACCATCAAAACCGTTCGATCTTAGCCTTGCTTTCCAGCTGCGCACGGTAAGCAGCGAAATCCTGCTGGCCTTCACGTGAAGCGAGGAAACGACGGTACTGCGCCTTCTCGGCGTCCGTCGGTGCTGCCGCCTGATTCACGCCATTGAGGCGCACAATCACGAAGCTGCCATCCGCCAGCGAAAGGCTGGTGAACTCCGGCTTGTCCTTGCCTTGAGGCTTGGGCATGCGGAACAGCGCTTGCAGCACGGCAGGATCTACACCTTCCTGACCGCGGGTGACCGCTTCCATGACGTTCCAGCTATGACCATCCTGCTTGGCAGCCAACGGAATCTTGCCATCACGCAAGCCCGCCAACAAAGCTTCGCCTTTAGCCTTCACTGCAGCAGCAGCGTGATCCTTGACCAGTTTGGCGCGGATGGCTGCAGAGACAGCTTCCAGCGGCAGTTGCTCAGGCATGCGGTGCTCTTTGGAGCGCACCACGACGACGGTCTCAGGGTCCAGCTCCAGCGCATTACTGTTGGAGCCCTCTTCCAGCACTTCCGGGCTGAAAGCCGCCTGAATCACGGCACGGTTAGCTGTCAGGCCTTCGCCGCCTTCACGACCGAACGGGGCGCTGGTCTGTACTTTCAGGCCAAGGTCCTGAGCAGGCTGAGCCAGGTCGGACGCTTCGAACGCGGAGTCTTCGAGCTGCTTGGTAGCCTCGACGAAACGCTGCTCAACCTGCTGGGATTTCAGGTCGTTGGTCAGCTTGCCCTTGAGGCTGGCAAATGTCGGCACCGACGGTGCTTCCACGCCCAGCAACTTGATCAGGTGCCAGCCGAAGTCGCTGCGTACCGGAGCGGAAACCTGGTCTTTGTTCAGCGCATACAGCGCTTCTTCAAAGGCCGGATCGTAGACCCCCTTGCCTGCATAGCCCAAGTCACCGCCCTTGGATGCCGAACCCGGATCCTGGGAGAACTCCTTGGCCAGCGCAGCAAAGTCTTCGCCCTTGGCCAGGCGCTGTTGAATCTCTTCAATCTTCGCCTTGGCCTGCTCGTCGGTCATCTTGTCGTTCACATCGATCAGGATGTGCGCGCCACGGCGCTGTTCGGCAAGATTGGCGATTTCCTTCTGGTAAGCCGCCTGCAGATCCTCATCCTTGACCTGCACCTTGTCGAAGAAAGACGACTTCTTCAATTCGATGTAATCCAGGACCACCTGCTCAGGGCTCATGAACTCTTTGGCGTGTTCATCGTAGTGAGCCTTGATTTCGTCCTCGGTCACCTTGACGGCGGAGGCATCGGCGTTGAGGGTCAGCGAAGCGAAATCGCGCGTCTGTTTTTCCAGACGGGCGAAGGCTTCAACCTGCGCGTCGGTGACAAAGGCACTGCCTGCAACACCTGCGCGAACCTGACCGATCAGCATTTCCTGAGCCAGCATCTGGCGGAATTGCAGACGGGTGAAGCCCAGTTGACGAATAACCTGATCAAAGCGATCGGCGTTGAATTTGCCATCGACCTGGAATTCAGGCGTCTGCAGAATCTGCTGATCCAGCGAAGCTTCGGAGAAGGTGAACTTCGCATCGCTGGCGCCCTGGAGCAGCAGCTTGCGATCGACCAGACCTTTCAACGCCGAGTCACGCAACATTTTTTCATCCAGCAAGGCAGGATCGAAATCCTTGCCCAGTTGCTGCATCAGCTGGCGACGTTGCATGTCGATGGCTTGGGTCAGCTCGTTGCGGGTGATTTCCTCACCGTTGACCTTGGCAGCGTCCTGGCTGGTGCTTGTGGCCGTGAAAAGCGCGTCGATCCCCGTCAAAGCCATCAATGCAATGATGATTCCGATGATTGTCTTGGCAATCCAGCCTTGTGAATTGTCCCTGATGTTTTGCAGCATGCGTCCCCCAAAACGGTTGTACTGACTAACCAACCGCGGAGCGTGGGTAGAAAGCGGATAGAAGAAAGGCGCATCCGAGGATGCGCCTTCTCGTAACTGGCGAAGCGGACGGGGGCTGGTAACCGCGACCCCGGTGTGTCAGGCCGGATAACCAACCGCACTACCGCTACGCTTGCCGACACAGGATGAATCCTGTTCGGTTGGGCAAAGGCTTTGAGAACTTAGTTGACAGCTTCTTTCAGGGCTTTACCGGCTTTGAAGCCTGGTTTTTTAGCAGCAGCGATTTCAAGCGTCTTGCCCGTTTGAGGGTTACGACCGATACGCGCTGGGCGATCAGTGACGGAGAAGGTACCGAAACCAACCAGTACAACCGAGTCGCCAGCCTTGAGAGCGCCAGTGACGGATTCGATTACTGCGTCCAGCGCACGGCCAGCAGCAGCTTTCGGGATATCAGCGGATGCGGCGATAGCATCAATCAGTTCCGACTTGTTCACTCTAAGTCCCCTTATGTCTATATTGAGTATGTTTCTAAGTTTTTTTGGTGTAGCAAAAACAAGCGCTGAATGGCCTGCAGACGCTTAGAAGAGCCGCTTTATAACAAGGGCTCTAAAAAGCTGTCAAGGCAGGCACTCCAGACTAATGCGTGCTAATTCTTTCCTTAGAGTCAGACTCGCGTTTTTCATCCTTCGCAACCATCTCGGGCGCGACATCCGGCAGCGGCTCCGGCGCGTATTGCAGCGCAATTTGCAGGACTTCGTCAATCCATTTAACGGGCTTGATCTGCAGGTCGGCCTTGATGTTGTCAGGAATCTCTTTCAGATCGCGAACGTTTTCTTCCGGAATGATCACCGTCTTGATGCCACCCCGGTGTGCCGCGAGCAGTTTTTCCTTCAAGCCGCCGATCGCCAGAACCTGACCGCGCAGGGTGATTTCACCCGTCATGGCCACATCGGCACGCACCGGAATCTGTGTCAGCGCTGAAACAAGGGCCGTGCACATGCCTACGCCTGCGCTAGGGCCATCTTTAGGGGTCGCCCCCTCCGGCATGTGGATGTGCGTGTCACGCTTCTCGTGGAAGTCCAGGGGGATGCCCAGGCTTTTCGCGCGGCTGCGCACCACGGTCAATGCGGCAGTGATGGATTCGACCATCACATCACCCAGAGAACCGGTCTTGATCAGTTGCCCTTTACCCGGCACGACCGCCGCTTCGATGGTCAGCAATTCGCCACCCACCTGAGTCCACGCCAGGCCGGTAACCTGCCCGATCTGGTCCTGCTGCTCAGCCAGGCCGTAGCGGAATTTGCGTACGCCCAGGAAGTGCTCGAGCATTTCAGCGCTGACACGAATTGCAAAACGTTTTTCGTGCGCATGCTCTTTCACCGCCTTGCGGCAGACCTTGGCAATCTGCCGCTCAAGGCTACGCACACCCGCTTCACGGGTGTAATAACGCACGATGTCGCGAATCGCTTCTTCATCGAATTCCACTTCACCCTTCTTCAGGCCGTTGGCTTGAAGCTGCTTGGGCGTGAGGTATTTGACGGCGATGTTGATCTTTTCGTCTTCGGTGTAGCCCGGCAAACGGATAACTTCCATGCGGTCGAGCAGCGCCGCCGGGATGTTCATCGAGTTGGCGGTGCACAGGAACATCACGTCGGACAGGTCGTAATCGACTTCAAGGTAATGGTCGTTGAAGTTGTGGTTCTGTTCCGGGTCCAGCACCTCAAGCAGGGCCGACGCCGGGTCGCCACGCATGTCGCTGCCCATTTTGTCGATTTCATCGAGCAGGAACAGCGGGTTGCGGACGCCCACCTTGGTCATCTTTTGAATCAATCGGCCCGGCATGGAACCGATGTAGGTCCGGCGATGGCCACGAATTTCCGCTTCGTCACGCACGCCACCCAGGGCCATACGCACGAATTTGCGGTTGGTCGCGCTGGCAATCGACTCAGCCAGGGAGGTTTTACCCACACCAGGCGGGCCGACCAGGCAAAGAACAGGACCACGAATCTTCTTCACGCGTTTTTGCACGGCGAGGTATTCAAGGATGCGTTCTTTAACTTCCTCGAGCCCATAGTGATCAGCGTCGAGGATGTCTTCGGCACGGGCCAGATCAAGGCGAACCTTGCTCTGCGCCTTCCACGGCACCTGAACCAGCCAGTCGATGTAGGTACGCACCACGGTGGCTTCAGCGGACATCGGCGACATCTGCTTGAGCTTGTTCAGCTCCGCATTCGCTTTGGTCAACGCGTCTTTAGGCAGGCCAGCGGCATCGATGCGCTTTTTCAGTTCTTCGATTTCGTTATGGCCTTCCTCGCCGTCGCCGAGTTCTTTCTGAATGGCCTTCATCTGCTCATTCAGGTAGTACTCGCGCTGACTGCGCTCCATCTGCTTTTTGACGCGGCCGCGGATGCGTTTTTCGACCTGCAACAGGTCGATCTCGGCATCCAGCAAGGCGAGCACATGCTCGACCCGGGCGGACAGGTCAATAATCTCGAGGATTTCCTGCTTCTGCTCGATCTTGAGCGCCATGTGCGCAGCCATGGTGTCTACCAGGCGGCCAGGCTCATCGATGCTGTTGAGAGAGGACAGGACTTCAGCAGGCACTTTCTTGCCCAGCTGGACGTATTGCTCGAACTGAGCCAGCAGGCTGCGCACGAACACTTCGGATTCACGATCAGGCGCATCGACTTCATCGATCAGCGCGACCTCTGCCCGGCAGTGGCCGTCGACTTCGATGAAGCGCTCGACTGAGCCACGCTGCTCACCTTCCACCAGCACCTTGACGGTGCCGTCGGGCAGTTTGAGCAGCTGCAATACGGTTGCAATGGTGCCGACGTTATAAAGAGCGTCTTCACCAGGATCATCATCTGCAGGATTTCTTTGCGCGAGCAACAGGATCTGTTTGTCGCCTGTCATCGCCGCCTCAAGGGCTTCGATAGACTTCTCGCGCCCCACGAACAGCGGGATAACCATGTGCGGATAAACCACTACATCGCGCAATGGCAAGAGAGGCAATTCAATGGTCGTTTTCATGATTTCGCCTCTACGGCGGCCATGTGGCCGTGGACAGGAATGAGCTTGAATTCAAGATGGGGGTAGTTCCCCGAAAAAACAAGCCTTTAGGCTGGAAATGCAAAAGGGGCCCGAAGGCCCCTTTCCATTCATGCAGCTATTCGCGCAGCATTTCTACAAGCAGCACTGTCGCTTACGCGTCAGGTGCGGCCTTGGCTGGCGGCTCGCTGTTTTCATAGATCAACAGCGGCTTGGACGTCCCTTCGATCACGCTTTCGTCGATCACCACCTTGCTCACCTCGGACTGCGAGGGGATTTCGTACATGGTGTCGAGCAGCACGCCTTCGAGAATGGAGCGCAACCCACGGGCACCGGTTTTGCGCTCGAGCGCGCGGCGGGCCACGGATTTCAGTGCGTCGGTACGGAACTCAAGGTCCACACCTTCCATTTCGAACAGCTTGGCATATTGCTTGGTCAGCGCGTTTTTCGGTTCGGTGAGGATCTGCATCAACGCAGCCTCATCCAGCTCGTCCAACGTTGCCAGCACCGGCAAACGACCCACGAATTCCGGGATCAGACCGAACTTGACCAGATCGTCAGGCTCGACTTCACGCAGGGATTCACCGACCTTCTTGCCTTCTTCCTTGCTGCGAACTTCTGCGTTGAAGCCGATGCCGCCCTTGGTGGAACGGTTTTGAATAACCTTTTCCAGCCCGGAGAATGCACCACCGCAGATGAACAGGATGTTACGCGTGTCAACCTGAAGGAATTCCTGCTGCGGATGCTTGCGGCCACCTTGAGGCGGAACAGAAGCAACCGTGCCTTCGATCAGCTTGAGCAGGGCCTGCTGCACGCCTTCACCGGAAACATCCCGGGTGATGGACGGGTTGTCAGACTTGCGTGAAATCTTGTCGATTTCGTCGATGTAGACAATGCCCATCTGGGCTTTTTCAACATCGTAGTCGCACTTCTGCAACAGCTTCTGAATGATGTTTTCCACGTCCTCGCCCACGTAACCCGCCTCAGTGAGGGTGGTTGCGTCAGCGATGGTGAATGGAACGTTCAGCAAGCGGGCCAGTGTTTCAGCAAGCAGGGTTTTGCCCGAGCCTGTAGGGCCGATGAGCAAAATGTTGCTTTTGCCGAGCTCGACATCGTCATTCTTTTTGTCACGCTGATTCAGGCGCTTGTAGTGGTTGTATACCGCTACGGCCAGAACCTTTTTGGCACGTTCCTGACCAATGACGTACTGGTCAAGGATGCCGCTGATTTCTTTAGGCGAAGGCAGTTTATGCGCGCTGCTTTCGGCCTGTGCTTCCTGCACCTCCTCACGGATGATGTCATTGCACAGGTCAACGCACTCGTCGCAAATAAACACCGAGGGACCGGCA
>Ga0247734_1001006_pt1 | contig 22598 bp, 19 predicted proteins | sample UWRJL103311B2_FD_180933 | JGI IMG/M metagenome (GOLD analysis project Ga0247734, IMG submission 180933) | Plant litter microbial communities from Arlington Agricultural Research Station in Wisconsin, United States - UWRJ-L103-311B-2 | ecosystem: Environmental > Terrestrial > Plant litter >... | reverse complement strand
TTCTCGAAAAACAGTGTTGGGGGACGTCTTCCACAATCTGTCTGGCTGCCTGCCAATTGATTAGAGTTAGGCAAAGCTCCGCAACAGGTCCAAGGAGTAGCGGTGTTGATGCATGAGTTTTGACAGTCCTCAGCTACGAAAGTCGTCAAATTCAACCAAAGAGTTTGAAGAGCAGGTAGATATTTGCTCGTGGAAGCAGCTATTTGTGGTGTACACCAGTCTCGAGTGAGGCCAATCGTTAGCTTTTCTAATGTAGACTTCTCAAGAATTTCCAGTCGGAGGGGTATCATTTTGAAATGAAACCCTGCATGTTTCCCCCCGTGGACTCGAGGGTCGAGTCGTAGATGTTTAAGAGGTGATGCCTGTATCACTTTTAAGACCACAGGATCCGGCTCACTGTCACGCACGAAGAGATATTCCAGTTTAGAGGTATCTTGTAATTGATCCAACATTCTCAGCACTGTGCTATTCTTTTGAGGGTTTGTGATATATTTGATGTATATCTGTGTGATATTGGATCCGGTTATACCAACTAGAGGGATGAGCAGTTCCTCAGCAATACAGCTAACACGAACGCACTTAAGATTAACCAAGAAGCTTGATGCTGGACGTAGCGTTGCAATCTCGGACCAAAGTTGCTCCCATGTCTTCAAATCGCTTCCCAGCTTGCCCATTTTGCTGCTTGCATTAAACTGTGGAGGTAGACGAATGGTTCTATGTATGCCTTCACTTTCTAAGATTACATTGCGAATTTTGGCGGAGTAGAAATGTAGCCGTTGGAGATCGTCTACGTGAAGGGGTCGACGTCTATAATCCAATGGAAAACAAGATAGAAACGCCGAGACTGAAGTTATTGTTTTCCATAGCTCATCGGTTGCAATATCGAAAAATCTTTTGCAAGTTTGAGCAAGGCGAGCAAGAGAAGCAGGTTCAAGGTGCTCGAATAGCAAGTGCCGAATATCATCAATTTCCCAGGCTGGATGCATCTTCGCAATTTCTCAACTTCGTGATATGCTTAACAGCTACGTCGTTACTTCAGAACTTGAGTGTGGGAATTCTTTGGCCTTGAAAAAGTGTAATGATAGTGAGTCAGTCAGTCAGTCATAAACACTGTATTAAGCTGCCACGTTGACAACGGGAACATTGGCAAATTTAATTACGTGAGCATGGAATACGAAGGACAGCTGACTTCGTAGCGAGGCTCATGAATATTTTCATTATGCAACCTTCCTATCTGGGGGAAACTCATCTCACGTCACGTGCTGAGTCAAGTGAGTCACCAATCGACAAAGTCGTATTTCCTTGCTCACACCAACCTTTTCATCATCTCACGTTTTGACAATTATGTTTTTCAAAAATGCCTAATTATTTTGCTGAGTCCGAACGCCTCTGGCTTCAGCCTCTCGAGATAGAAGACCATCTAGAAGACCTTCACCTCATAACAACTAATTCTCGAGCAATGGCATGGTCGTGAGTCCCTTCCAATTTTCTTTTGTATTGAACAAACTCCTGATCCCAATATTAGAATGAGAAAACCTATCAAGGGTCTTGAGGAAACGAAAGAGATTCTTCTCAACCGAATACCCACATCTGAAAAGCCATGGATGAAAGTTTATGCGATTCTATTGAAGTCATCGGCTTCCACCAATCCCAGAGGTAAACCAAGATTAATTGGTACTTGCGGAGTTTTACGGAATGAACCACTTGGAGCTGAGATTGGATATGGACTCCACCCTGACTTTTGGGGAGAGGGATACATGTCGGAGGCATTGAATTTGTTTATCAACCTTTATTGGGAACCTGACAGTATGAGCCCAACGTCTCTCCTGAAACTTATATCCATATATATTTAATCATGGTGAGATGAGCAAAACTGAAACAGCAGGAAGGCACAAATTCACGCGAAATGCTCATCGCCCAAATTGATCCTGGAAATACAGGTAGTGAAAAGGTAGTCGCAAAATTTGGCTTCCAGCGTAATAAAACTTTTGTCACGGGAGAGGAGCTTGTGGATCTTAGAGATGGGACAAGAGTTCCAAGAGATCAGATCCTATGGTATTTGGCTAGACCCGGAATAGCTGATAAATGAACAAACTTATAGCTCATTGTCTTGTGGTATCTTATCTGCTTATGATAGACTTTTTTAATTATACATCAAAGTATTTATTATTTTCCGTAGCAAGTTTTATGGGACTTTTCCCTAGTATAGTTCATCAGTGCTGGCAATCGCTTGTATGTCTTAACAGTTTACCGTTTAGCTTCTCAATTTACTCTTGCTTTTAATATCAGCCTGGGAGTCCTCATTTATTCTTCAAGCTCATCAATATACCACATATTGAATCCTGGTACGGACTTTTCCAAAATATTAGGGCACAATAGATGGATGGAGCCAATCGTACCTATATAAAATCTGTTCTCACTCGATTTACATTTCATTTTTGCGAACATTTTCGATCTATAACAGCACACCTGATATTGCAGTCTTTTCATGAGTAATTGGAACTTTCATTGGGAATATAAGCCGTTACTTGTTTTCTCGTGCGGAAAGGGTGATGGTTCTCAGTGGCTGTAGCAATACTAGTAAAAGAAAGAAAAAAGAGGGTGTCATTGTTATAAAATTGCACTTCCAAATTTTTGTTTTTATATAGAACATTTTGGAGAGGCAGATCTCACATGTCAATTAAAGCACAAAGACTCCGTCCGGTTTCATCTCACATTATCCCTCAAACCTTGATTCTGCTCACTCATTGATCGTCCGTGATAGATGAGAGTAATTCAGAGTTCCAAAGCCCCTTAGCCATCGGATATCCCCCGCCATCTCGCCATCACCAAATCCACTGTCTCCAGGTATCTGTTTGTAAGTCTTTACACAATAAATCTTTTGATATTACACATTAGTAAAGCCTTCGGCATATCTTGAGTTCTTTGCTCACCCGGTTAACTTAGATCAGTGGTGTATGCACTGAGCGCTGACCCGCGGTGTCTGTATGATGTTCTTCGGCGCCGGGGTGCGGCAGAGGTCGCTCTTGCCAGATGGTGTAGTTTTCTTGCCACATCGATGCGGCCACTCCTGAAAAACATGACCACAGAGGCTCGAATAGTAGACATACCAACCGCACGTGCAATTGTCTGGATTGCAGGGGCTGTTAAGTAGATGGTTGAAGACATCAATTCCTATTTGAGTCGCAGAGCTATTGGCAAAACTATAGTAGAAAGGCGTGCAAGCAGATTATTAGATTTGAAAGCTTGAGATCATTGATCACTAATGAGGGATGCGAAAGGATTAAGCAGGCTTTCGGATCTGAGGTGGATGGGACGAGGGAAACCCCGGCATGGTTTCAATACTTATCCAAATATTCCAGGCATCGCCAGTGACGCATATCCAGTAAGTACCGAGCCTCTATGTCCACTCTAATGGATCTGAGTTGCACCTTTGTTTCGGTTTATCATCACGCCAACAACCAGTTGGCCTCGCCTCTCGGCGCTTAGCCACTGGCTGTGAAAACTTACCACATCAGCACAGCATTGATTGGTGAAATAAAATGAAGCACTGATAGAATAGCTCCTAGTGCAGCTGCAGTTCGGTTGGTTTAAATAACATATATGACCGGACTACGGGAGGTCCTGTCATGCTGTCCAGTCGTTTTAGGCTTAATTTGCTACATAGCTATTGGTTCTCCCAGCATCCCGACCCACATTATACACGTGTCTAGTTCTAGTTTAACAACCACTGTGATGGTATTATGCACTGGGAATAATATGCTCACATGAGAAGTTGGCTTCTCGTGATATCTGCAACCTGCTAGCAAGAGATTGAGTAAGCAGTAAGAAGATAGTGATTCTGGCAGTGTATAAGATGCTTGGAAGAATGATTGTGGAGTCATCAGGGCAATGATATACTAAAAGATAATTGCAATTGTCCACGTGACTATATGCTTGGTCTTGCGCGAACTCTGGTAGAGAATACGATCGTGTGGTTATATGAACTTTGCATGGGATGCTAGAATAGCAGTTCCACCATTTTATGGGTTCTGACATAACTGGTAGCAGTACTGTAATCTGCTCGGTACCCAAGAATGGGGAGCTGATAGTCAATAAGACCCGTGCCAATCTTTTCGAGATAGAGAAGTCCCCGGTTTAGATAATGAAATCGGTAACCGAGGGATTATGTATTGATTATGAGAAATTTAGGAACTGGTGATTGGATATATATTTACAGCTTCCTCAACACTACTATCTTTCACTACGATTCATTAATCAGATAACAATTCGAGATGAGCATGGTATGTAGCCACTTGTTTAGTCGCTACCTCGTTCTGGTTTCCTTAGCAAAGATCCCCGTATAGTCGGGCATATCTATTGAATGTGATCCACATTACACTGTCGCAATAGCTTGATAGTTTGTGTTACTCACACCATACACCTTATCAGGTTAAAGTTATTGTTTTGGGCCACAACTAAGTTGATTATGCTCTAGCAATTAGTTCATCACCGGGGTTCTGCTTTGCCAGTCGTTCTCTGATAAGCTCTGACTTGAGTACAGTAGTCGCCGATTTTTGCTTATCGTGACCTCATAAGCACGTGATCTGGGAGGGTTCAGTGAACGTTCTTCCATCGATAATTTATCTGCTGTTATTGTATCATACACGTAAATTATCAGGTAATATTAAAAGAACTCTCAAGGTCAAGAAAAGAGTAGTATGAATAATACAGTATATATACCGCAAACATGTCAGCGCAGCTATGAGGAATTCGTATGTCTAGTTTCGCGCCTCAGTCAATTCCAAGAATAATAGAACAATTTATGCTTTGGTGTATCTTTTAGGATGCTCATGCTCAACATTTATTTTGGAATGAAAGAGTCAGGTTTCCTCCCAAATATTAGGATTACTAGTAGTTATATAGCTAGTCGGCCCGCTACGGAAGAGTCCGTCCGCAAACATCGGAAGTCTTCCGATAAACACGTCGCGAGGCATCACCACCAAGACTCGGCTCCTAATTTCAGTCCGGATTATTGACCCGCAGATAACGATTTCACTTGATCAAAAAACTTGGCGGTATCAATGACTATTTGACTATGAGATGTAGAATGGGGTGTGTGGTGAGTGTATAAGTAGGGAAAAGTCGTTCCAGTCATAGGTGCAATTTGTAGGAAAAGAAGGTCTGCACCATGCCCTCTACAAGTTTGATCACACTCTACAGCATTGTTGCATTCGGTGGTTATGCTACTGCTGCTTCAGCATGTACTGCTGGAGGCGTCTCATCTGGTCTAGATGCATTTCCCAGTAAGTCCTGTAACACATCTGCCGTACATTATTAATGTACGCTAATTCATATTTTTTCTGACGATTTCAGTGCCTCTATGCAACGGTATCAATATAGAAGATGCATCAATAGATATGCTTCAGCACTGGATGACCAATGGCAAGCTTACTAGCCAGGATCTCGTCAAATGTTACCTGGCTCGAATTGAGATAACGAACCCATATCTCGCATCAGTCAGTGAAGTCAATCCCGATGCCCTCAGCATAGCTGCTAGCATGGACGCCGAAAGAGCAGCTGGCGCGATTCGTGGCTACATGCATGGAATCCCCTTCATGGTAAAAGACAACTATTACACCGATGACAAGCACAACACCAGCGAAGGTACCCTCGTTCTTCTGGGTGGTCGTTACTCCTCCGAAGCTACGGTTGTCATGAAAGTCCGCGCTGCTGGCGGTGTCCTTCTAGGCCATACCACTATGTCAGAAGCGGCAGATCATCGCGCTCTGGCTCAATATGCCAGTGGTTATTCGAGCAGAACCGGCCAAGGAAGAAATCCTTACAACCTTACTCAGCCTACTGCTGGAAGCAGTAGTGGATCGGTGATTGCCGTGAGATCTAATCAAGTTGCTGTTGCTCTTGGTAGTGAAACATTTGGGTAATCTTACTAGTGACAGCCTAGATCACCTGCTTCCCTGTTCCTGCGGAATGATACTGATTCGACTGCATTTGTAGCTCCCTCGTACATCCTGCTGCGCAGCTAGGTCTGTACACCATCAAGTCCACACCCGGGCTCATGTCCCGCCATGGTATTGTAACAGGTAGCTACTATCATGATACTGCCGGGCCGCTCGTCCGGACTATCAAAGACGCTGCTATATTACTTGACATCATGAAAGGAGCTGATAAATATGATAATCTCACTTATCAAGCAATTGGTCATTATCCAGAGGACGGTTACGTTTCTAAAATAGTTGGCAAAGATGCACTACGGGGCATGAAGTTAGGCTTGCCCTGGGCGGCCTACTGGAAGTCTAATAGCGTAGGTTGCACTGTCCTATTCTTCTTGTTATATTGATGTCGTTGCATATTTGGTATAAGTGGTGCTAATTTTTGTATCTGTGTTAGCACATCAATAGTCCTGGATTGAGAGAGCAATATGAGAAGCGACTTCAAGAACTAGAAGCGGCTGGTGCGGAGATTTATAATCTCACGGTATGCATTCTCTCTTGTCTTTTTTGTTCCAGAACAAAGTCTCTAAATGATTTGTGAATAGGAAAACAGCTTTGCAGCTATCACCAACCCTTATGGCGCCGGCCAGCCATCTACGACTCCTCCCCAGTTTACTCATGCAATCGCTTTCGCCACCCTTCTCGCCGCTGGATATGGCGAATGGCTTAATAACTGGACCTTCCCTGAAGGAGATGAGCGTTTTGGCATGAGCACTCTTGCTGAAATGGCTAAATGGAATACTGACAATAACGCTACAACTGGAGCACTCGGTAACAACACGTGGTGGCAAAATAAGACATCTGGACAGACTTTCTATGATAGTGGTGTGGCGACGAATGGAACTCTAGGTGCTGCCTTTTGGGCCGCATTCGGATTTGGTCGCTCCACAGCCCGCCAGGCTGTCGACAGCGCATACGCCTATACCATGGAAAATGGAACAGTTATTGAATTGGATGGTATCCTAATGGCAAACGGGCGTGATGGTGGACAGGGTAATGCCTGCGCAGCAGTACCATCTTATGCAGGATACCCAGTTGCTCAGGTGCCAATTGGACTGGATGGATTCTCAACACCGTATGGATTTGGTATTTATGGCAGACAATTTGGTGAGGCACAGCTGATACGCGTTGCGTCTGCGATGGAGGATTTGTTCAGATGGAACGAGAAACCACAGTTCCATAACTACCTGATCGCCAAGGGACCTTGGGATGCGCCATGGCCTGGTTACACTTGTTCGAAAGCTAGTCTGGATAAATATTCCTGTGACAAATAGGCTCTTATAGCCAACAAAATCCTATAATTTATAATCCTCTTCCCACGTTTGATGTCCGGTCTATATCTTCTTTGTGTCCCCTCTGCTTTTAATAAAACTTTATTTGGAATTGTGTAGTTCCTTGTCAATGTTAGAAGCAATAAATCTGTAGCATGTTCAACTTTATTTTGGCATGGGAAACCCGGAAAAATAGGATGAATGAGAACCAATCTCCTTTTGAACAGAGTGGCATGGGGACAGTATAGCTGCGAACAAAAGAATTATCATTGATGTTTTGACTTCGAATTCACGATTAGCTTCATCAACAATCACGCGAGCCTCGACCTGCCTGCCTCCTTGGACTATAAGTGCCACGGAAAACGGACAAAAGAGTCATGACGTATTCTATTTCTGGAAACAACAATAAAAACCCGATTTCACCAGTATTAGATTCTTGTCAAGATCTTGTTGTATTCACTTTCATTGTCATGTCCTTAAATAAGGTAAGGTATTTAATTTATAGACAAGCACCAAATATTTATAATGTGGGCTCTGACCAGAATGGAATCCAAGCTTATTTATTAGGTAGACAACAACTTTTGAATCACCACACCTTTGATATAACAGCGTCCCACCTATTAGGCAGCCGTGGGAGCACCGTTTGCAGATGAGAGGCCCGCTCAATCAGGTATTTTTAATATGACGCGCCAATAATCGTCGTGGAAAACCCCCGATTGTTGGAACGCTGTATAATGGAATGGTTCGAATGAATGTTTGTATGTACCGAATCTAATCTCGTGATTCACCCAGGCTCCTCGTTTCCCAGTTGTTTCCATGATATAATGGAATATCCGTTAGATTCGGTTCTTGTAAATTTCAGATCTCACACGTAACCTGAGAGAGCGATGGCTGCGTCCTGTGACGTGAGCGACAACACTTCTGCCAGTCCGACGAAGCAAGTACGAATACCCAAGCCTACTACGCGTCGACGAATGGCCTGCAAGTGTTGTCGAGCACGTAAAGTCCGATGTCTGTCTCTCTCAATAGAACTAATTCCGATGATCATCTGACTGGACTACAGGTGATGGAAAGATCTCGTGTAGCCAACGCCCGGTCGCGGTTTCCTTCTGCTACTACATTTGAAATGCTAAGCAGAATTTAAGAGACTTGGATATGAATGCCGATATCTTCCGTTAGTCCACCAAAAGCGAGCGTCCATAAGCGCCACCGGCAGCTCGACACTCATGTCTCTAGAACAGCCATGAGTTCTGAATGACGGTGATTCAATTCAGCAATCCACTGCGGGAACCATCTTGCAACCTATAGAGTTAGGCTTCTTCAGAGACATCTTCTCGTCGAACCTGTCTTCGCATCCTCAAAATGGCACTACTACGGTGGACTATTCAACTTATGCAGCTGCTCTTCCTCTAGGTGACGATAGCAATCTCGATTTTCCTGGGTGTAACGATCTGCTCCCTGACTTTGATATGGACACACAAGCTATTATCAACGAGCTTCATGATTTTAATACTGAAATTCAATCTTCCACTCAAGCTGCGACTGATACCATTCATCTTCCTCCTGTCAACGACATACCAAGGGCAAACGATCCCATTAATTCTGGCACACAACATGAAACCCCTCGTCGTCAGACGCTAGATACAGGAGAGAATAATATTTCACTGCGTGTGATTCAATTATTCTGGCTAAAAGGATTACATCAACGCAGTTATGTGAAGAATATTTCGCAAGGGGGAGTAAATCTGAGACTTAATACCTAAGGTGAAGCAAAATGAATTGATCAAAGTAGCATTGCTCGAAGAAATCCAGGAGCACTGTTATCAATGGCGGGGTCCACATCTCAAAAAATCAAGAGATTGATATCTGAAAACATTAATATTTTTCCATCAGAGACCTACAATATCAGTGAGAGCCAGAAAGAGGAGACTCCTTGTTTGCATCGAGTGTTCGCTTTCGACTGCATTGAAGCCAAGTCAACTTCCAAATCAAGTCACCCAGTCCAAGATATCAAGACGGCTGACATATTCCAAAGCATGCTTCAAAGAACCCTAAAGGTGAGGCCAGCAAAAGAACACAAATTAATAAACGATTTCTTACTAAATAACCGTCGTCTGAGACTTCCAAAGAAGCGGACTGGACTAGTTGGGTATTCAGGTTGTGTCAGACTGCGTGTTTTCTCACTTTTTGATGCTGCAGAGTCACAAACCAACGAATCTTCCATATCTAAGATGCGTTCGGACCGTGGTGCATACTAAAAGTTTGGTGACTGCCTAAAACTATTTGCCTCAGCTACAGTATCAGCTATTGCGAGAACATTTCTACTGCTTATGCTTCTGCACCTATTTGGAGAGTCGTATGCCATGTTTCCGGGCCTAAGGATCCAGTCTTTACCCTTTCAACCCAGCAACGAACTGATGGAACCAAACCATATGATGTAGATGGTGCGTTTTCCGACGTTTTAGTCAACCAACCAATGTCAATTTCAGTTTTTTGAAGCCCTTTATAGAGAAAACATACATAGCACGTAAGGGCGTTTGGATAGAGTTCTGATCACATGCCAGAAATTAGTGCAGTGATGCCACACGGAAGGATGTCATTCCTCTAGATGGGTATTCAGCGGTACGCCATACTTCATGCACTGGTGCCTGAAATATGCAACTTCGTCGACGACATGAACTGTGCCATTCATTCATGTATGTGACACTGTAACTTCTCTTGATCTGCAGACTGGAAACGTGGGGGTGAGGCTACGAGGATTTCCCCGGTCAAGCAGCAATTGACAGCCCGAGCTCACAAAACAAGTATTTCAAATTATGGATACTATGGCCTTGCCACACGACCTCAATGAATATGCATTGAAGCGGCTCGATGATCTGAGATCACGCAGTCTTCTCTTTTACGACTCATCAACTCCTGAATACGTGGAAGATAATAGGTTCCAAGTAAGATCAGATCCACCCAACATTGAAGCAAAAAGTTGACATCTCCTTCATTTGAATTCCGAATCAGCCCCGTCGTACTCATGAAGCCAATCCTTGCTCTAAACGATCCGGGCCGGAAAAAGGCAGTGGTCCCTTCTCACACCCAGAGCTTGAGTTGATTCTCAGCTCTGTTGGCTCTTCACACCTTTTACAATTAGGGAAATTTTGTATGTTCCGACCGTCCTTCATCCTGCACTCTAAGAAGTTCGCAGAGCAGACAACAGACCTCGACTATATGGAGACTATATGGACTTTCAAGTATTATGGACTGTGATGAACTTTCTAGATGTATCTCAGATGGTACTGTACAATTGCGGTGTCCATACGGGGTCATCTCAAGGTTATAAGCACATGCAGATTATGGCACGACCGGGTCCCGAATATCAAATGTTTCCTGACAATGTGCATCTTCCTCCTAGTGAGTTAGTATCCAATGAATTAATAAAATCCCCTAACTCATTTAGATGACGCAATCTGTCTTCACAGTATACCATCTACACATTAGGTTATCGGTATTCCGGAAGGTGCCACTCCGAAAGATGTGGCGGGGCAGTACTTAAAGGCGCTAGAGAAGAGCAAAGAAACTTTGAATAGTTTTTCCCGGAGTTATATATATAATGTATTACTGGTAAAGCAATGGTTGATAGTCATTCCTCGGGCTTCAAAGGGCTGCGATGGGGTTATAGCCAATAGTGCAAGAATGATGGGAATGGTTTGGCTGCGGAGCAAAGAGGAGAGAGATGGCTGGACTAAATTTGAAATGTCAAAGCATCTAGCATACCTAGGCATTATTCCGAATCAAGCAAATAGTACCTCTTAAGAAGCCGCCTAGCTCTTCATCTTACATATTATAGAAGACTCTTGGTACTAATGGTCGCTGTATGTTCCAGACGTCCAGTTTTCATCAGCTTCATATCAGCTTCAACCATCTCCGTAATCATAATCAACTCCTCGAAACCAATCTCTGCTTTCCACGAAAAGTGGTTTGCAGCTTTTTTAGCCGATCCATTGAGATACTACACATCCAGAGGACGGTAGAGGTCTTTGTTCACGGTAATCCGAGTTTGAGAGGTGAGCAAATCTAGGCCAACCTCCTCAAGCCCACTACCTACCCACCTCCTGTGTCAGCCATCAAAAGCTATATTGTAATAGAGAAATTAGTCAATTTCGATGCCAATTTTAGAAAAAGCCCTCTTGCGCAAATTCTCTCACAGAATGCGCCTCACCACTCGCAAGTACATAATCATCTGGCTCGGATTGTTGTAACATGTCATTGCATACCGCGAACATAGTCTTTGGCATCGGCCCCCCAGCCTCTCATGGCATTCAAACTCCCCAGCCCGAAGCTAGTGATTTTACGACTGAAAATAATCTGGCCCTGCAGACGAGAAAGTAATGGTTAGCTAGAGTTCTTAAAACACTGACTCAGACTACAGGGTACCTCTAAGTGGTGATTCGTGATTGAACAGTATCCCGTTTACCGCAAATACATTTTAGCTTGTGCGCCAATTCTTTGTCATCCAGAAAACAAAGGCTTTTTGAAGCTGCATATGAAGAGGGTGGCTTGAATTTAGTTGTTTTCGTCTGGTGATTCTTCAACGGCCCCAAATACCTCCGAGGTACAAGCCTGTCAATTGAATTTATGATGGGATTTATTTTATAAGCAGAACAGGGTTAACGTTGTAGAATCTGATACTATTTTGCAGTTTTAAACTGTTGATAACTTCGATAATCCTGAGGATGCCACCGGCTTCGTGCCCGTATGAAGCACCTAAGCCTTAAGAATTCTATCTGAAAATGTAGGTACCACCACCAACAACGCGCGGAAGGAATAGTCCCAATCAACCTCGGTTTCATTGCCGATCCATGTAGTTGGCTTTGCATCAGCAAGACATCCTGCCCCAGCCGGACTCGTAACCAGCTTTTCATTGAACCACTTGACATGCCCGAAAATTTCGTCGCCAACATAGCCGCCGCGGCAATATCGTTCAAGCTGTTCTTAAGTCATCTTGATGCCATAATTCAAACAGGTTTGTTGGTGCATACCTCGGTAACTGCTGGTCCTCCACTAGCGGTTTCTTCGGCTGAGAGGAGACTTTGAAGTCGTGCCTTAGCATCTGCGATCTCGCCATTAATCCATCTAACTTCGTAAGGTTTTATATGAACAGTGAGTCCAAGTGCTCGGAAGACGGCGAAGAGGACCGCGTCGATGCCCTTTAGGGTAGGTGGATAGTGTTCGTAGAAATATGTGCCCTCGAACGTTTCGGGGTATTGGTACTCACAATGAAAGCCGAGGACCCCACCATTTTTTATAAACATAGGCGATGCGAGGTTATCTTTGATGCAGCAATACATAGGGTGAGACTTCGAATCTGGCATTTGGAGTTGGGGCTGTACAAGGCCGCCGATGCGTTCGGAGACATAGAGTTGGTAGGTTAGCGTGACGCGGTGTCCAGTGGTAACGGGTAGAACTTCATGTTCGCAATCGCTATAGAATGCAACCCATCTGATATTGCCTAGATCCAACGACTGCTCGTCAAGATAGACTCGTTCCTTGCCTTTGTGAGCAACTCGCAACTGGCCACCTAGCAGCAAATCAGCGACTCGGACCTCTTATTATCAAGGGTTGGCCAAAATGTTACCTTCAAAGTCAGTTGGCAATACAACCACGAGTGATCCAAAATGAGTTCGTCCACGGGGGGTGTCAACGTGCGGCTTGAACATGCCCGAAGGCGCCGAATACACATTCAGCTCGTAGAGCTGCGACGACGCCCCAACTCTCCACAGGCGGCTGCTTCCCAGCTCTCACGATGCCAGGGAGTAGCTGTTGGGCAACATCGTCCACAATACCAAAGTCGTAGGGGTTGAAATTTGTGGAAAAGAAATCTACGGCTAACGCGCCTGCTTTGCGAATCTTCTCGTCGAAGACATTTTCACCGTCGCATCCAAAAGTGGCAGGACTGCAATCTTGGACCAACTCATCCAAACTGTTCTCCCAGTTCCTGGTAGTTGTCCAGAGGCGGTCGATGGTTGTATGCTTGGACACATTGCCTTTGCTCCAAAAGATAACTGGCGGGGACATGAGACTGGCTTCTTTGCGCTTGTAAAGTCTCCATAGCGAGTTCCGGAACCCCAACTAGGAAGAATCTGGAGGGACCCACCACAAGAGAAGCTGCTGGCCAATTGGTAACTCGTCATTGCGTCGCGAAGCTGGGTAAGGAGTCCCTCCTCTAAGGTTTGTTGTGAATGTTGCAAGCTGGCCATTTCCTGGGCTTGGTGAGAGCGCCTTAGAGGCGGAAAGAGGTGACACAATTCCGGAGTTGACTGAATCCTGTTGAAGAATAATTGATAATGTCTCGATGGAAGTACCGCCGCATGAAATCATTTGCAAGAGTTATCGCACATATCCAGGACTCGCCGGGACTCGCAATCTGAAGCAGAAACGAATAGTCGCAATTCATTCGGCCTTTAATCGATTTTCTAAATTCATTTGTGCATGGTATCGATCGTTGAATGAGCCATGAGGTGATCGTGAAGTCCAAGATGATGTTGACCGGAAATGTTCCGGCTGACTAAAATGATGCCGCCGACCCTGGAGGTCATCATGCTCATCCAGTGCCAACCGTTAACTGTTCTGGGTGTCACAGTTTTGGCAATATGGCTCATTACTCGCATATTCCGGCTATCTGAAAGTCCGTATTTCATTACTATACTGTGATGACTTGGTGAGGATGTTAACAGCAGCCCAGATGGTGACAGAACTGCACGAGAGCACGCGTTCACTACACATATCCATTGCTAACACTCCTCGATAAGTCAACCAAAACAGCGGCTCATACGTCGGTCCGTTCAACCGTTCAATGCGTATAAATTATACTGATTTGGAAGCACTTCCAATAGCGTTGACTATCTGTTTACAATACAACACAACTCTAACTAGTGTACCATCATATTAGATTTGATCATTGCATAATTACGCTCTAGCATAACACATCGGTTTTCATTCTGAGATCTAAAGTGATCATCATTATACACAATCAATTACTTGTTGTCTAACTGCCAATATGTCAGCAATACTCCGTATTTTACGGATATATGTAAAGTACCAGACGAAGGGATTACACTCAAACCAGATAGTTCTTGTAGATTGAAATATAAATGGACTGAATAAGATACAAATTCAGCGGTCATATAGTTTGCGCCTTAAGGAATTCGATCAATATATATAAGTTTTATGTGCTCAAAGATTACGTTTTGAGCTAATCAACATTACCACTTACTCTAGCTCTGAAAATCAACCATAGTTAGTGAAACGTATAATAGTCCGCTATTGGTGTGGCTGGTTTTAAATTCTGAAGCCATAAGTGGTATTCCGTCATTAGACGCACCACTTGCGCCAATTATATCAAGTAATGTTAGGTGGTGCTACCTTAAGGTAGGGAGAGAAACATAACACAACACATTTTGATTCCGCACTACGTGATGTACATTCTTCACTTATAAAATTTCTATAACGTGAATAATTGTATATTCGTAGCCTATAGTATGCTCGTTGTAAGTATTGAAGACCGCTTAAGTTTAATTAGGATGGTAAAGGCTATAATTGTAAGCGAATAAGAAAGGATGCTCCCCCAGGAGACCCACATTTCCAATAGCCAACCACCAAGGCAGCCACTATTCAAGCAGCTGCATAGCTAACCCAATTAATTACCTACCCGACTGCTACAAGGCTCGCAGCCTCAGAGGCCCCTTCCAGCTAGAAAATTATTGATGGATAACCGAAGCTGTTCGATAAGGCAAAATTCGCCTTGCCTCCATGATTCGTTGTTGACCCCCCTCCTTCTTGAGAGGCCTCTCACTGTGCTTAGTATTAAACCTTAACGTCGGCCTGATGCTTTCAAAAAAAATCATCTACCTTTCCATACCTTTTCCTTTCCATACCTTCTACTCATCCCCGGCAAATTTCGCATCCCAAATTTTAATCATATTCTACCCAAACCCCTCCACATATACATCTATACTATCACATACATAACCCGAATTCTCAAAAGTAAAGCATGCCTCTCCTTTCCTCAAACATCACACTTACACAATTAAAGCCACCATACACAATGTCGCGTCGACGTAAAAAAGTCGTGTTCTTAATGATCACAACATCTATAACGATATAAGCTCGAAATGGCTGCCAATGTATAAATGGTGCATCAATTGTGAAACATATTCCTAGCAAAAGATGTAGCTCATTGATATTGGTGCTCTGTTCTGTCCCAAAGGAGGAAAAAATTATAGCCACGTTCTGTTGTTGAATTGTTTTTGAATTGTTTTTGAATTTATATCTTGGAAGTTTTTTTTGGATTTGCCTTTGCTTTTGCCTTTACTTTTGCTTTTGCTTTTCGATTTATATCTTGGAAGTGTTTTTTTGAATTGTTTTCGAGATGGGTTTTATATCCTTGCTCTTTATTTGGCTTGGTTGGCGTCTATTTATTTTGGGGGTGAAAACCTATTTCTGGAGATGAGAGAGATAGATGCGAACCAAGCCAAACACTTTATTGACAAGCTAAAAACTTTATATGTTTATAAGGTGTTTGGCCTGGTTCGGGTCTGTTTGTTTCAGGGGCTGCAAGCCTATCTCTTGGGATGAGAGAAATAGGCGGGAACCAAGCCAAGTGAAAATTGAGGATTATATTTTTGTTCGATATTTCCTTCTTTGTTCTGGATATGCACTGCGCGGAATGTCACTTTCGACGATCACAGACCTGGGCAACGTCAGTAAAAGGTTCAGCTTCAAAGACACATCACACCATACAATTTTCAAAACTTCAGCAAGCTTTCACATCGCTACCACGATTACCAAACACAAGCACGATCATAACATCATAGTACAAAGCCACGATCCACCATGAACGGTGAAACACCCATTATGCCTACCTCAGACCAGTTTACAGGATCTGAATCATATTTTAACTTCAACTTCTGGGAGGTGGATTCGTTTGTGCAACAGGAGTCTGCTTGCAATACTTTTGATACTTTTGAATTCCCGCTCTACACGAGCTCGAATCTTCAGCAAAATATAGCAGGTATCTCGGAACATAGCTGGCAGGAGTCTCTTCCGGGCGGTCAAAATCTACAACATGAAAAGCCTCCAAGCGAAATAACCGATTTCGCCTCGGATTCCTCCTCGATACCCATAATACAGTACACAGGCTTCCCTTATACTGATTTGCAGTATACACCGGATGACTCTCGACTCGATTTAGACTTGGACTCTTCCTTGATGCATACACTACCGTACCCAGATTCCCCTTACCAGAATTCCTCATATACACCGAATCAATCCCCACCCGATTCAGTCTCTCCCCCCTCCACAATGGCATCCATACCAACAACGAGAGAATCCTCAACACTATCTGAACGTATCCACACTTGCGACACTTGCGACAAGACGTTTGATAAGAGAAGCGTTCTCACACGTCATTTGAAGCAGCATATAAAACCGTGGCGGTGCAAGATATGCCCCTCCTCAAACCCTCGCTCAAGGTTCGCCGAGCAGCGTGACCTCAGGCGTCACGAAGTGGTGTATCACTCCAACCCAACTATACCTAAGAAGAAATACAAATGCACGCGACCTGGGTGTAACAAGTCATTTGAGAGGAAAGATAATCGTGGAAGGCATGAAAAGAATATTCACTCTGCGCGCTCCTACTCTTGAGTTCGGTGATGGACTTTTAGCTTATTTTCCTAAGTTTAGCGTTGTTTTGATGAGATGTGTCAAACGAGCTTTCAATACTCCGAACTAATATGTTCATAGATAAAATCTCTTTTGTCAGCGTTTTCTATATGTTTATGGAGATGTTTGGGTTAGCTAGTACTGAATTATAGCACTTTTCATACCTTTACCCTCCTTTCTTGGGATCTGCTTGGTCGAGAATCAGACGCTAAGGAGCGGATACAGTGTGGCTCCTCTACCTCACAAGTTCATCAATATTGTGTGTAAACGACTTTAATGTAGACAAGAATGATCACCGCGAATTTCCCAGATATCCATCAGCCAAGAAGCAATTCTCTTGCATCCCCCTAAATCGCTTGTTCAGTTGCTGTTCTGACCTGGAATATTCCCCTGCCAAATAATATACCACAACAGTCTGGATGGGATATTACACTCCTCACCTGTGAGGACACAAAGATCAACTATATTTGCTTACTTTTCAGTTATATTTGAACAACAGCTAATTTTCCAAAGGTGAACACCATTGAAGGTCACGTGGGATAGGCTTTAGCCGAGCAACCCCTATTTCTTTTACAACGAGTGCGCTTGTGACAAAGCAGTTCTTTGCAAATAATTGATATAATTGACAATCAAATCCGCTACAGTCTGAGCATTTTTTGAGCCCTCAGAGCAGAGCTCTCCACCTCCGCAAGATATTTCGGCAAGTCGGCGTATCACAAGCCGAAACCAGCACAACAATTATCCTTACCACACTACGGCTTGATACATCTCATAGTAAAAAAATTAAAGTAAAGAGCACAGTTCTTACATATCATATACAGCTCCTCATAATTATCCGGGATCAACTCAGTCAATACCACACATTACAAGGCACAATGGCTCTAGCTCAAGTGTTTGCGGCCGACCTCTCGTGGCCACTATGGGATGATCAACCACTAGAGGGTGCATTTGAACTCAAGCAGCCAACAAATAACACTGGCACTGCTGTTGTATCAGGCGTAGCCCGCCCATGGATATTTGGCTACACCCCAGCTAAATCAAACGGTCGCGCAATCCTGGTCATGGCTGGCGGCGGCTACGTTGAGCTGATGGTGGGCAGAGAGGGTGTAGCCGTGGCACGCTGGCTTGCAAGTCTCGGATTCCATGCTTTCGTTCTAGTCCATCGATTTCCCACCGCAGAGACTGGTCCCCAGGCACCAGTTGACGATGCTCGGCGGGCACTGCGGCTAATTGAGGAGAGTGGGATTGCAACCAGTCTGAGCGTTTGCGGATTGTCTTCTGGCGGACATCTCGCTGCAGCGCTCCTTGCTGAGTATCCAGGTACCTGGAAGGCTCCGCCAAATGGAACCCCAACGACCAAAATCGAGCTTGCGATTATCGGTTATGGACCGATTTCGACCAATGCTGTCGGCCGCACGATCATTCCAGACAAGGCCCCTCTAGAGCCCCCGGCAAAGCAGGAACTTTATAATATTGTGCAGCCGGATGTGCAAGTGATCCAGCCCGCTCCTCCAACTTTCATCGTTTACTCTGGAAGCGATCCCATCGTGCCGGTCACCAATGCTTATCGCCTCGCGGAAGGGCTGAACAAGGCGGGAGGGGCTGTTGAGATACATGTCTTCGCGGATGCGCCACATGGCTTTGGTATTGATACCAAGGACCTTCCTGTCTCGGCATGGCCGTCTTTATGTGAGGCATGGCTACAACAGAATGGATTTCTGACAAAATGAGTCACATCCTGACCAACATAGGGGCTGGATTGCGTTGTAGATATTATATTAGATAAAAATAACGAATGCTTGCCCTAGCTTGTAACGAGACTATAAAGTCATCTGCTAGCGTAATCACAAATTTGAGATAATTGAAGGTAAAAAGATATGTAGATCACCAACTAAAGCTCTGCATCAAGTCATACGTACTGCAACCACCATGATAGTGCAAACTGTCATTCTACAACCCGCTCCTGTTAATTTGATGTGAATGGTTAATGCAGCTCGTTTCAAATTGAAATCTCTTACTCTCTCTTTTATAGCAGTCTACCACTGCAAGCCTGTTCTCACAATGACTTCCTTGGTCTAATGATGCAATTAAACGGAGCAGGATGACTAGAACCCAACAAAATCGTTAGCCTTGTACAGTACACATGTGTCTAGTCGCTATGGGCGTAGGTGCAGCCACCTATACAGTTCCTGTGGGCTTCAAACCATACCTAGTAATGCCAGTCGTGAACTCCAGCTTCGGTAGGATGTCGTTCCCATCTTCATCTTTTGCTGGTAGAATATCAAACTTTGCGAGCAGTGTCGCAACGATTATCCAAACACTAGCGAACCCAAGATATTGGCCAGGACAAATTCTTTTTCTCACATTAGTCGATCTTCATCGAGACACGCTAAATGGTAGGTCACCTTCGACCAAACCCAAACTGACCAGTGGGTATTGGTTCGCCATTCCCACCTTCTGAAACTGGGAGGAAACGGTCGGGGTTGAATGTGGATGGGTTTTTGTATGTATTTGGGTCATGTAGCATGGCCCAAGCATTGGCTATTACAATTGCTCTGCAATTCATTAGTGGATGAGAATCTCCAACCAGAAAATTTATTTATATATACCCTACAGGCTAATTAGCATCGCTCTTCTGCAATACCCTACCAACATATGGTATCACTTGCCTTTTGGGATGTACATGCCACGATAGATATCCTCTTTTGTGGACTTGTGAGGAACACCTATAGGGTTAGTTTGTCACACCAAGATGAGTATCAGATACTGCTAACCATTGGGAACAGCGGGATGAAATCTTATAAGCTGTCAGTTCGCGTCAATTAATTTTGCTCTAATGCCCACTAACCTCAAGGTTTCATAGACTAGCCGCTCCACAATCGGTAATGCCTTCCAGTCATCAAATGTCGGCAGTCGTTTTCCTCCAGTAACTGCATCAATCTCTTTCTGCGCTTGGATCTTTACCTGAGGGGTCAGCACCATTGCCATGACAAATATCGTTAGGGTCGAGTTCGTGGTGTCCTGTCCGGCCGAATAAATCGATCCGCCAGTTCCCTTAATTTCTGCATCAGTAAAGCTCTTCATGCCTTCCTCTTCATCTGTAGCGTGCGTTTCTCGAGCCTCGATCAAGCGGCCAATGAAGGATGGTTTCAATGTTTTCGCTTTCTACAACACGTAAGCTCTACATCTAGCTTACGTACCAATGAGGAGAACTTACAAAACTGTTCATCACTTCATCGAAGGGCCGTTGATGAAACTCCCTAATCGCAGGTTCGTGTTCCTGGACGAACTTGACCGAAGGAATGAATCGTCCGATCCAGCGGGGGACGTGCTCAACTACAGCAAATATCTTGGTTAGTCTGAACCAGTCACGAAAGCCGGAGCGTGGTACTTACCCCATGGAGCTATATCTAAGACCGTGATAGCAGTATTTCCCATGTTGCTGATTATATAGCCCATCTTATTAGCGAGTGCGAAGTAAGGATCATTCTCTTCTACAACATCAATAGCGAACGCGAGGCTGAATATAACTCTAGTTGAAAATCTATCAAACTTGTTAATTTTCATTCCATATGCATGATGGGGGCTGGGAACCGCTTACTTTGAGAGATAACCTTGCCATTCCGTGGGGTTCTTTTGGATTTCATCCACCATCAAAGCAGCATATTTCAACTGGGCTTCTCGGTAGCCCAAACTCTTCCGAGCAGAGAGGAAGTTTCCATATACTTTCCGAATTTTCCGAAATGCCAGCCCGTCATCTAAGAGCGCCAGGTTGTTTTTAAATCCGAGACTGGAAGTCAACTTCTCAGTACATGTTTACTCAGGATAAGCAAACGGCAGCAGGGAGCATACGCTTCGAGGAGAACAAACGGTGGTCTACCCAGATAAGTCGCTCCTCTCTTATCAAAAAGATCAGCCGCCGCCTCCACGCTATTCAAAACCACAACCGGCTGTCCCAAAAGATTAAGATAGATAACATCCGACTCTAATCACCCACATGTATCAGCAAAACCACCGAAAACCACCGAATTGCGCTTATCGCTACAAACGAAACACCAGTCACCCCCCAGGAACGGATTTTTCAAAAACTCACTGTACTCCTTCGCCCATTTTGCGAACTGCAATTCCGATCGCTCCGCTGGCACCTGGCGAAGGTTTCCAATCACCGGCGACCCCTTCGGGCCCGGAGGAAGAACATATTTCGCTTTCGCTATGTGGGAGTACAACCCCGCAGCGAGCAGCAACAAGGCCGCTCCTCCCGCGAGCGCAACGATCCAGCTGCTGCTGCGCTCTTTGTTATTAAGAAGAAGAGCCTCGAAGAATGAATTCATGGTTAAAGGGCAAAGAAAAGCAAAGCTGTTATGAGGCGCCGCCGATGCGTCAACAGCGCGCGAAAATTAAAGTTTTGGGATGGTGTTCCGCTAGAGGGGGGGGTTGTTGTTGTTTTTAGTGACGCATGATTTAAATATTGGACAACCACACATCTGGCCTGCTGGGTGTGTATGGGAGGTGGGAGGGGAAACTTGAATAGGGAATAGGGATGCATGCCGATTAAGTAATCGTCAGGTGCGCTTCCTCGTGCAGCTTTCTACAGCGGCTCGGTGAGGTGTGCTTTAGCCGGTGTCTGGTGTAACCTTGGGAACGAAGCAGAGCGGGATTGTGGAAGGACTGTGAAAGCATGAAAGCATACCAATGTTTTATTCTGATAAACGAGGGTCACTTTACAAACAAAAACTCTCACCTCTATATCACAACCCCCCCTCTTCCATTATAAAAACAAATAAAAAATAAACAGAAACCACCAACACAAGCGGTTACAAATAGCACACTAGCATACTCTAAACTAAAGGTGTAAACTTCTTGTGGCCTTAGGCACCAACTACTACTACCAAGGTAAAGTATATAACATCCCATCCCATTACAAAATCATAAAAATAAACCCCTCTCTTCTTCTCCTTCTTGAAAACCCCCCTTACCTATTACGATATCAAGGAAACCGCCGCTTTATCGTAAAAAATGCAAGGCTCTGAGCCATGCTAAAAATAAATTATAACCTGTACGAAAAACCACGTACACATACACACGTACCAACTCATTATTCTATTCTCTTATCTCCTTCCCCCGCCCTCTTTTTCAAGTTTTTCTTCAGCATCTTCTTTCCCTCGAAAATACCCGAAGAAAAAGAAAGAAAAAAGAAGGAAATGGGGGTATATGGTAGGTCATCTTACTTCAACTGCTTTGTGACACATAAAACATATATATATTGAAACTCAGCAGCTAGGAGCGAGTTCCTCTTTTTCATCATACTTACTAACCATCATATACCACCAACAATATATATATGTGTATATATATAAACATCTGAGAACCCAGAGAAAGATTGAAAAAAATAAGACGAAGAAGAACGAGGAAAATTAGAGGAGAGAAAGATTTCCCAAAAGTAGAATATCAAGCGCGCGACTTATGATAAAAATATATAAAAAGTCAATTAAATCCCACCGCTGCATTTACCACCTTTGACCCTTTTTGCAATATTTTTGTGGCTTTGTGTGGCTTGTAGGAAGAATGGTATTTATTCTGTATTTACTCTTATAATTTTACGGGGCTGGGGAGGGGGGGAGGG
>Ga0247734_1001005_pt1 | contig 22600 bp, 15 predicted proteins | sample UWRJL103311B2_FD_180933 | JGI IMG/M metagenome (GOLD analysis project Ga0247734, IMG submission 180933) | Plant litter microbial communities from Arlington Agricultural Research Station in Wisconsin, United States - UWRJ-L103-311B-2 | ecosystem: Environmental > Terrestrial > Plant litter >... | reverse complement strand
GTTCAAGGCTTCTTGGAAGACTCTATTGAGCCATTTCCTATCACTATTGGACTTTGAAGTTATGGAGATAAATACTGCTGTTTTCAAAGCTTTACGACAACTGCTCTCTAGAGGAAACCTGAAGGACGGAAAAACTAACTTCGATAAAGATTCACTAGACTTGGCCTGGGGTCTCTGGTCCAAGTCTCTGCCCAAAATCAAACAGAGCGTGTCTGAGAAAGCAGGCAAGAACTTCAGCAACCAGGAATATTTTCTTGCGTATGTGTCTACACTACAAGAAGTATACCGGCTGATAGAATCTGAGCTTGAAGTTGAACGGGTCAAGAGAATGCTGAAATTGATGAGAGACGCAATCCAGCAAGCGAGCGCTGCAACTTACTCAGCAGATATTGAGTATCTCACACCACTCCAAACACAGGTTCTGCAATCACTCAAGATGATACGGACAGATATCGAAGGCGTCCCAGCTGCGTTGATAAGTCAAGTTGCAGAATTTGTGGCGCTTGCCTTTAAGGCCAAGTCGCCTCAAGAAGAAAAGCAATCGCCAACATATGTCGCGCTCTCGAAAGCTTCGATGTCTCTATCTGAAAGCTTAGTCCTTACTCACTCAGCAGATCAGAACATCTACATTAGTGGAGCTGTGTCGTCTTCTCTCAGGGCCCTTGCACAGCCTATTGTTCTCAAATACTCATTCCCAATAAATACCAAAAGCATAGCCCCATGGCGGCAAGCAACGATTTCGGCTCTCGCCATTCTAAAGGCTATTCTCCCAACAATTACATCACCTGATCTCGGCGAAGAAATCACCCGTTCAGTTTGGGCATCAGTTGTGACCATCGCTAATGGTATCACATCCGCTGATTGCAACGAGGTTCCTGAGACAGTCAGCATAAAGTCAGACCAAGAATTCGACATCGCCTCCTTCCTTGCCATGCGGGAACTCATCACCCCAGCTTTAGGCTCACCCATTATCCTTGACAAAACTCGACGAGCCTATACCGAGTCCCTCTTCCACATGTCACTAGTACATGCTCCACAATCTCAGGAGCTACCACAAGTGAACCAGGAGCTTCTTGCCGTTCTCGCTCAACCAAGAAGAGGCTCTACATCAGATTCTTTCCCCAGTGCTCGATCAAAAATGAGTTATGTTTGCATTGATGAATTGATTTCTCTCGTAGCTATACATGATTCAACACCTTCAAGAGTCAAATTGGCACAGGCTGCTGCACCGTATCTCATTTTACGAGCCGGCCTCACAATCCGTGCCTATATTGCCGATCAACCTCTGCGGGGACATATGCCACAACCTCTATCGCAAAGAAAAGAACTTCTTTATATCTTGAAGGCATTGGTAAAATTAAGATGTGAACCGCAAGGTATACCTGACATGCCAGCTGTTGAGAGTGAGGGAAAGAAACATCTGTTGAGACTTTATCCTCTGCTCAGTAAGGCTATTCGTGCTGCGAGTAGAGATCAGGAAGTGCTTGAGTGGATTGGGAAGGCGTTAGATGAAGTTGGCTTGGAATTTTCAGTGTAAATTTACTAGAGTTTGACTTCAAGCAGCAGCCACAAATACACTCTTCATGAAATGTGAATTTATCAGAATCTAGTAGAATATAGTTGTAGCCGTGAAGGCGTTCACAAAGCCGTGGATAACATCAGCAGTAATTCGATATAGTATTTGATTATAGTTGGACACTTGGCAAAACGATTATATTTCTGTAAGAAAGGAGCCATCAATCGGGCATATATGAATAGCCAACTAGTAAGAATATGCAACTTCGTAAGAAAAGTTTGATTGTCTCTGGTCTTGAGCCTTCTAAGACTCACAAATACTTGAGTGACCCATGATATTTTAGATACTAGAATGCACTCCATTTGTCTGGTTATTGTACAATAGGTATTCCCTGAGTGGAATAGTGAGCAGTGAGTATGTGCCGCTTTTCATGATACATCAACTCCGTTCGCCTTAGCAAGAGCTGTTTACCGTACTCATACATTTTCCCTTTCTTCATATAGATCACTTCTTTTGTCTCGTGTTTTCAAAGCTAGCAAGCATGGATCGTTTCATCTCCTCCGCCGGTGTCTCGTTTCCAGATGCCTGCCCCTTTTCACTTGAGTTGGAGTTCTCCAAAGCTTTAGCTGCTAGTGTCTTTGCCTGGGCATCACCAACTTTTCCGTAAACAGCCATTGCGGATGCAATCATGCTACCTATGTCTCCAACATTGCCAGGAACGACAACGGCAGTACCTTCCTTCGCAAGTTTGCCGAAGGCATCGACGTATTTCTCTGCAATACTTAAGCTGACCGCTCCTTGTGCGCTTTCCTCTCCACGCTTGATGCTCTCAGCCACGGCGTCTATACCAGCAGCTGTAGCCTTCGCCTTCAATAGAATGGCCTCAGCCTCTCCTGATGCCATATTGATCTGTTCGCTTCTCAAAGCCTCAGACGCCAGGATAACACTTTGCTTCCGACCTTCAGCAATGTTGATTGCAGACTGTCTTTGACCTTCGGAGTCTAGAATCTCAGCACGTTTGGATCGCTCAGCAGTGACCTGTCTATGCATAGCAGCTACAACACCATCCGGAGCATGAATATCTCTGATTTCGTATCGAAGACAAGTAACGCCCCAGTCTTGCGCAGCCTCATTAATGGCCTGCGTGATGTTCGTGTTAAGTGCTGCGCGTTCCTTCAACACATGATCAAGTGTGAGCTGACCAATTTCGGAGCGCATAGTAGTTTGTGCTAATTGTGAAATGGCATATTCGGCATCCTCGACTCCATAACTTTGATGCATTAGATATTGGTACAAATGGGAAGCAATGGAAGTTACCTGGCCTTGTACGCATCGAATACTCTCGTATAAAGAACTCCATCCAGTTCTAAAGTAACATTGTCTGCCGTGATGGCACTCTGGCTGGGGATCTCCATAGCATTTTCTTTCAAACTCTTCACATATGCGATTCTGTCAAGAAATGGAACCAAGATGGCAAGACCAGGTGGTAAAATTCGACTAAACTTTCCCATACGCTCAACTATCCATGCTGTTTGTTGGGGTACGAATCTGACGATTGTGTTCGCCGGCAAGGACGGGCGTTGAAAATATGAAGATGGAACATTTGAGTTGTTTATTCCCAATAATCCAGAATTTGGCGCTCTTGTAACTGTACTCCTATGGAGACTTCGACGCTGGTTGCAGGCCGTTGGACTTGAGGTGAGCAGAGATCGAGAAGCTATGGCAGGAATGCCAGTCTTTTTTAAAGCATTCGATGAGCTCAAGGCCCGGCGAGCTGAGATCTCCAACGCCATTGTCATTTTGCTCTGCTGATACCAAGTTTGCTGTTTACCGGAAAGACTGAAGCTGGTTAAATGGCTAACAATTCGACGTAAGGCTTCACGGAGGTACTCGTCAAGAAGCAACAAGGCTATCGATAATGATACGATCACCCTTACTCTATTACTAAATTGACCCAATCACAATATAATTGCCGGTTTGCCAGTTTTATAAAAAGGAAAGCTCTAACGATATAAGAGAAACTAACATCTCGGATTGCATATATACCACTCTAATCAGTTTGTCGCAAAAACTGGAATTCACCAAAATCAAGTAGGAGTAATAGCAACTACCTAGCCATTAGTTATTTAGGCCACACACCGCCAGATAGGAGGGGAGTGATCACCAAAATAAGCTTGGTGTCCTAGTTGGAGCTCCACTTTTCTAGATTCTGCCATTATTGTTCCCTAGCCTGTAACTCACCTACGGAACGTCAACTCGTCTCCAAACACCGAGTAGGAGAAGCCCAAATAACTGCTGCCTTTAAGTAATCGATATTCAGAAACTCAAACACCAGGATGTCAGAATATTGGAAGTCAACAGTATGGAACTGCCTAGTTTTATCACACCAGTGCTAACATCTCACAGCCCAAATACTGGTGCAAACATTGCAAAATCTTCATTCGTGACACGAAACCTGCTAAGACAGAACATGAGGCTACTCCTAAGCATCAAGGCAATCTTAAGCGCTTCTTGCGTGACCTCCACCGAGGAGTCGAACAAGAGGAGAGGGACAAGCAAAGAGCGAAGAATGAAGTGGCCCGTCTGAATGGCGTGGTAGTTGAAGGAGGGTCGAGCTCATCAGGCTCTACTTCAGGATATGGACAGGGATCAACCCCACGAATACCAAAGCCTCCAGCAACTGCGGATCAAATAAAGAAACAGAGAGCGCAACTGGCAGAACTAGGCGTGGCGATACCAGATGAGTTCAGACCTGATTTGGCGATGACTGGCGAGTGGCAAGTTGTATCAGAACGGACTATAGATCCAGAAGGAGAGAAGAAGCCAGATGCCATCGCATTAGGAGTACGCAAGAGAGAAGACCGCGACGAGGATGAGGATGAACTCGAGGCAAAGAAGATGAAGTACGAATCTCGATATCGGACACACCCGGTGGAAGATGAAACGGGAGACTTGGATGCTCTTTTGAGCACTGTGACACGGAAAGATAAGGAGATCATGAAGACGGAACTCAAAGATGAGTCAGCTACCGGATGGGTAGCGAAAGAGGAAATAAAACAGGAACCACTTGCTACAAACGACTTAGTAACTACAGATGACGAAGCTCAAAATCCCAGTATCAAAAGAGAGCCTTTAGATGAAGATCCAACGGTGTATGCTGTTATTGGATCACCAATTCCAAAACCAGAATCCGAAGGCAGTATGCCGGGTATAGTTTTCAAGAAACGAAAGGCCAAAAATATTCGTCAAAAATGATCTATTGCTCAGCAGGTCGTCAATAGCTCTCTATCCTGTTGAGAAGTGGCCAGGTGAGCAGAAAACCTGGATTTTCTCGACATCTTTCACTACAGCCAACATGGCGCGAAGTTTAGCATGTGAGCTGGTTTCAGAATGGATATCCACCGCATCAAATGCTTGCTGATATTTACACTAGCTTTCTTGGCTAGGAGGACAGGCAGGCTTGACTCGATATCCCAATATCGTTCGTCTTGTTACCGCGGACAACAGTGTAAATTGTTCCTGGACCGAGAACAACCGTAGCCCTGGGAGACTTCTCCCGGGCGGGGTGAATTCAGGGTCTAAATCATCCAGTCTATTCCAATAACCCCACCTTACGTTTATGCAGCGCGTCATGAATACATATGTTAAAAATGGCGTCATGGAAAAGATTATTGTTTATATCACTTCATCCTTCTTATGTATCTTTATTAAAGTTCTGATCTGTCCAATAAGAACAACTTTGCTCAACCATTCCTCCGATTGACAATAGTTCACAAGTCCCTATAGCTGATTTTATAATTTACCATATAAGGACTAGGTTCTCTTGCCTCCTCTCTATTCAAACTCCTCCAATTTTACTCTTCATTCAAAACAATTCAAAACATACGTGTTCGTCAAAATGAAAGAAGCAATTGTTGCAAAAGGGCCTAAAGTCACCGTTCAAGACGTTCCAATCCCAAAACCCAATGCAGACCAAGTAATTTATAGATTCTATATGATCTCATCTTATTCTATAATTAAACATCTGATGATCAAGTACTCAACTTACATTCTCACAGGTACTAATTAGAGTGGTGTTCTCTGGATCTAATCCAAAGGATTGGAAGCTTCCCTATATGCTTCCTCCACACAATTCAGGCGATGATATTGCAGGATTTGTAGAAGAAGTGGGCCAGAATGTCGTTGAATTCAAGAAGGGGGATCGAGTTGCAGCCTTTCATGAGATGAGAAAGCCAAACGGAAGCTTTGCTGAATATGCCATTGCCCCAGCACATACCACATTTCATCTCCCTGCTACAACTGCCTTTGAAGAGGTGAGCACAATATAATTCATAGTGTATTAGAACTAAACAAGTAGGCATCGACTATTCCTCTTGCTGCTATGACTGCAGCAGTGGGTTTATATGCAAAACTTCGTCTTCCTGCACCTTGGAGCCCGACACTTACTCCGACTCCGCTTATCGTTTACGGAGGTTCCGGCTCTGTGGTGTGTTACCTTTTTGAGTTCATTTTATTTGTATGATTTGACAGTATTAGGGTGCTTTCGTTATCAAACTAGCGCAAGCGTCTAATATTCGTAAGTAAAGCTTTATTAGAGTGTAGAACTTTGCCGTCTAATACCTTCCCGGATGTTTGATCTAAGAGGTGGCATTCCTTTTGCATTTTTCAATACATTCAATTGGCAGACTTTTCTTCTCTTTACCACAAGCAATTATACTAATTCTGAGATATGTAGACCCAATCATCGCAGTAGCAGGGAAGGGAGAGAAATTTGTAGAAAGCTTGATTGACCGTAGCAAAGGTGACGCTATTGTTGATTACCGCGAAGGAGACGAGGCTGTTGTTCGCGGTATCAAGGATGCACTAAAAGGTCAGGAAGTTAAATATGCATATGATGCAGTTTCAGAGAAGGGCAGTTTCCAGAACATCAGTAAGGTGCTTGCCGAGGAGGGCAGCAAGATCACTCTGGTGCTGCCGGGCAAGGACTACAGCGATATTCCCAATAATATTGAACACAGCACTACGAGCGTAGGTATCGTGTTTAACGGAGATATTTACAAAGACACAGATAAAGAGGAAGCTGCGATAAAAGCTGGCATCAGAACAGGTGGTAGAGAATTCGGCCTTGCGTATATTTTGACCCCCTGGAAATGCTATTTTTGAGGCTAACGTCAAATATTAGTTATTTCCGACTTTTCACAAAGGGTCTGCAGGATGGCTGGCTCACTGGCCATCCATATGAGGTTGTCCCTGGTGGACTCAACGGCGTCGAGAAAGGCCTGACGGATTTACAAAACGGTCTGGCGAGTGCAAAGAAGTTTATCTTTCATGTTGCGGAAACGACGTGAGTATTTGACATTTCGTAGGACCTGTTTTCTTAGCCGCGGTTATAGATCTACTAGACTTATCTTATGAATGATATATAGCGGAAGCTAATACTTGATTTAAGAGACCTGCGAGTACAAGCGAAGATCTGACAAGGTACAACAAGCTTTTTAGTTGATTTTGCTGAGATTCTTTGCCTATAATTGAAGTTCGCGTGCTACTAGGCTGGCCTTGTACCTTATTTTCGACTTCCAATGGGTTTGATGATATTATTAGCCTCACTGCTCAACCTAAGGGGAATCTGGGAGATTCATTGTTGATGAAGTAAGTAACAAATGCAACAGAAGCATAAGAGTGAAATGGTTCCTATCTTTTAAAGTGATCAAAGGTAGGGGAGGGATATGGCATATGTTATGGTCAAGCTTTGGGTTATCCAATACTCAACTTATTTGAGATGGAACTTTTTAAGGAAAATATAATTCGTTTGGCTGCGAACCCGCATCATGCCGAAAACCAATTTCGCAAGAACGCAGTGTTTGCTAGGAATTATATTAAATACGATCCACCGTAGCCGGTAACCAGGAAAACGAGCGTCATCTGCCAGACTGACTGTGATTGTAATACTTCTGGGAAAGAATTTTGATAGGCTCATGGATTTCTTCCTCTCTCTGACGATCTGTGAAATCTTGAAACCTGGAGTTGCTGTTATGGAAGGTTGACTACTGGTCTGTTTTTGGCGTCTGAGTTAGGTACCTGAGAGTCGGCATTTCCTGGGTAGCCTTTCATCTCTGGAACACCCCCTAGGATAGCGAAGAATGCATTATCATGGCAGTCAGAAATTCTCTTGATCCTGCTATTCAGATTGCTTCTCTTCCCAACTTACTTGATGTCAGCAACGTAGAGAGTGTCAGCTTCATACTATTAAATCTTAGCTTTTTATACGCGCACACTTCCCTCAGAAACAAGTTAAGAGGCACATTAGTACGCTTCTTATGTCAGAAAAAGGATGGATCTTACGTTGAAATATATGGGGTTGCCGCGAAGCTGATCTCCAAAAGCCAAGGCGAGCAACTTCTTCACAGTACTTCTAGACTCCCGGTTAACATGAAGTGCAGATAAAACCTTATAACAAGCCTTGGCCTTGAGGATGTCACGAAATTTAGCCATATGATCACAATTTTGAAGATCGATGACAGCGGAGCCCGAGTCGTTGGTTATGGTGATAATTTAGCCTTCATGCAAAGACTCCTCCCAAATTTTTAGACGCAGTTCGATAGGAAACCTGTTAAAACTTGGAAATCCATTTAAGCACAATCTGGATAATGTTGGCTGAGACGTCTTTGACTTCGCCGTCATTAACGTTGGTCTGTCTCACATGGTTATGAATTTTGGTTTCAAAAGCATCGCTGTTTGTTTCCTCCGCTTGCTGCTGATATGTTTTGACTAGACCATTGTTGATTATGGCTTCATGGGTAGGTATGTTGAGCTTTGCCTCATCTGCTGTGAGTATACTCTCTTTAGTATGCTGTTTAAAGTTTTTAATTGGCCCCATTTTGTATCTATCTCCTATTATTAGTCAGATATCACTCGTACATAGCTTGTAAAGGATGGGTTAGAAAAGCTTGTTTACTTATTCAGTCAAATCGTGTTACTACCGAATCTAATTCGAAAGCAAAATCGAGACTTGGTCCGAGAGATCTGAAATGGAGAAGGGAAGAAGAACAGTAGCTTTTGTAATAGGCAGAGTGACATTTTATATAATTTGAATTGAGTAGAAAATCCCATTACAGCACTCGTAGGGTGAATTTAAGAATGGATTTGGAGACGAGGCTGAGAAGTAGATGTAATATATTTGGCAAAAGCGAAGCTTCTTCTACTCAATCAAGTGTACCATCGAGTTTGTCCAACAAGAAAAAAGTCCTAAAGTGCTTGTCTAGCCTTGTCACAACTTGCTAGTCGTGTGCTTAAGTTCATAGCTATGCCATATATTCCATGTATTTTTTAATAAATCTCAACTATATGCTCTAAAACGATAATGTTATGGATGTGTCAGTTCACACCATACGCATGGTTTTGACTCTCTTTGAATACACTGCACTAGTGCTCGGTGCGTATTGTATTCGGTGGTAATCAGTTGGCTTGTATTGTAAGATCTACGTAAGTGATGGTGTTGATATAACTACTGATCAGGTTCAAACGGAACACGTGACCCGAATGATATTCGGTCATTATACCGACAATATGAATACCAGAAGAAAAACCCAGATGAAGGCTTCTTTCGAAGTGAAAGCTACTATCTGGACAAAGATAGTAAGATGACACACATAAACGAATGTCGGAGGTTTCTCCTTCTTGTAATATTGATTACGGCCAGTTCTTTATACCTATGAAAACGAAAACTTTGACGGAAGGGAAATAGCGTAGCCAGGATATCACGAAAATATGGAAGCTAGTAGAGAGACATGTGCGCACTAGCCATACAGTGTCGCAAAACATTGAAATCACACAAGAATCCAGCAATCTTTTCAATGGAAGAAAACCCTCACAAGGTAGCGGTTGATTGACAAAGTACTCCGTAATGATTCAAAACAAATCCAAGTCCTTAGTATAGCGAAAGCCCATAGTTAGTCCGATTGAAGTAGAAAAGCCAACAACAGAAGTAACTAGAGATCTTACGTAACTTGAATATCGGACAACACTAGTTTCTAAGGTTGAGGCAATGTGTTGCTTGATGTCAGACGTCCGAATGAATAGCTTCGGTTCAACAGCTTTACCAGATATTTCAAGTGTGTGTGTGTGTGTATTGATTTCACCCTGTCTCTAATACCGCAGTAGTATCTTAACCTTATTTGGCTTTTTGCTTTATCCTTTTAAAAGACGATGAATTGGTCAACAAGGTAAATGCAAAAGGTGAATCAATCGGCTCTTGGAACAAACGACATAGGCGCCAAGCGCCAAGCGCCAAATCTGACGCTCTGACCTTAATATTCGCGAACGCGCTCATAGGACCAGTTCGGAGTGACAGCAATTCTAAGAACGATGCACATTGCGCATCTCTCTGGTGACAGCCATGAAATTCATCAAGCCTGCATGGCTTTCCCACTCGGGTGAGTGATCCAATACACCTGAAGAAAGGGCTATTATGGCAATATGAAGATGGGACGTGACTGACAACTGGCGTTTATGCCCCCAACATGTAGGAGAGCAGAAAGATTACGAAGTCTATAGTTGTCATGTATCGCCAGATGGAAACAGATTAGCTACAGCTGCTGGAGGTAATGTGTGGCATTTTGAAATAAAGGAATACGGTACTGAGTACAACTAAATAGATGGACATGTTCGAATTTGGTCAACAGATGCCATCCTCCACGCCGAAGACCCGAACTATCCTCAACCCAAGCAATTGTGTCATATGAGCTATCACTCGGGCACAATCCATACTGTGCGATTCTCTCCAAATGGACGTTGGTTGGCTTCCGGCGCAGACGATAAGATTATATGCATTTACCATCTTGATACGAATCCTCCAGCCCACTCGGTTTCCTTTGGTATGGATAACAGTTCACAAAATTCAGAAGATATGTGCTGATCAGTGCGTAGGGACAAATGAACCTCCACCGGTCGAAAACTGGAAGATAGCTAAACGCTTAATAGGCCATGAGAATGACGTTCAGGATTTGGGCTGGTCTTACGATTCATCGATTATGGTTTCAGTCGGACTGGACTCAAAAATTGTTGTTTGGTCAGGGCATACCTTCGAAAAGCTGAAGACAATCCAGGCGCATCATAGCCATGTTAAGGGCATTACCTTTGATCCAGCAAACAAGTACTTTGCTACGGCCAGTGATGATCGTACAATTAAGCTCTTCCGATTCAACTCTCCCCTGCCAAGCACTACTCAATATGATTCCGTCAATAACTTTGTCCTCGAGCATACGATTGTAGCGCCGTTTACATCGTCACCCCTGACAACCTACTTCAGGAGATGTTCCTGGTCACCGGATGGAAACCATATTGCGGCAGCGAATGCGGTGAACGGGCCTGTGAGCTCTGTTGCTATTATAAATCGAGGCGTCTGGGATAGTGATATCAACCTTATAGGACATGAAGGTCCAACTGAGGTCTGCACATTTTCTCCTCGTCTCTTTAGCAGACAAGAGATGAGCGCAGAGACTACAGACAACAGTGGGTATAGTACCCAGCCTCTTGTCACGGTTATCGCATGTGCTGGACAGGACAAAACTTTGAGTATATGGAACACCAGCTCGTCTCGGCCTCTAGTTGTATGCCAGGATCTAGCGGCGAAGTCAATATCGGATTTAGCTTGGACGCCTAATGGTTCTACGATATTTGCGTCGAGTTTGGATGGTAGTATTGTTGCAATACAATTCGAGAGAGGTGAATTGGGATTTATAGCACCATGGTCAGAAAATGATAAGGCTTTGCAGAAATTTGGCGTTGGTCGGAGGGGTGTTGGAGTGGTAGAAGACATTTCCGGTCTCCGCCTAGAGGACCTAGCAAAAGCTGGAGAGATGGCAGGTGCTCAGGGAAGAATGGGCGCACTCATGGGGGCCCCAGACTCTCAACCCGTTCCAGTCATGAATGGCAATGGACACTCAACACCAATGGCTGGTGTTACATCTACCACTCCTGTGGTGACCAATGGTGGAACAGAGCAAGAGGCGCCCGCTGTTGTAGAAGACTCCAATGCCCAGAAAGTTGAAGCTATGAAGCAACGGGTGACCATAACAAAAGAGGGCAAGAAGAGAGTTGCCCCTCTGCTAGTCTCATCCTCGGGAACGGGACTTTCATCACTGCCTCAATCTCAGATGATAGCAGGAATATCCAACAACTCGCATACTGATGCTCCCCAGTCGATCCTGGACCTCTCGAAACCTTACGATGGGCTTCCAAGAGGCGGGCTTGCGTCTATGTTGCTCGGTAATAAGAGAAAGGCTATATACCTCGAGGGTGAGGAGGAGGAAGAGCAACAAAGCAAGCGGCCCGCCTTGGGAGACGGGAATGGGCCAATCTCAATCATGATGAATGGAGTCAATGGTGCGGAGCCAGCGATACCATCAGTCCCGAAGAATGGTGTAGTTTCAACTCCAGACTTTATTCGCCCAGCTGTGGTTAATGCCAATCTGTCCGTTAGCCAAATCAGGTTGGCGGTACCGAGAATCCGAACACACATTCTTCGATCTCTAGACCGTGGGACGCTCTCTACTGGAAACTCTGCAGCAAATGGAACAAACGGAGTTGATGAATCTGCGAAAGCATCTGAAGACATTATTCTTGAAGCTCTGAACCCCACGCAGAACGTTGCTTTAAGGAAAGACCCTGCTAAAATAAGTGCTACCAAAAGAGGTGTTGTCATTTGGCAGGATTTTCTTCCACAGGCCGTCATTCTCGTAACCGGAAATAAGAATTTCTGGTCAGCTGCATGTGAAGATGGAAGCATATATACCTGGACCCCAAGTGGACGACGAATATTCAATGCATTGGTAGTAGAAGCACAGCCTGTAATTATCGAGTCGAGAGGATGGTGGCTTCTTTGTATTACGGCTGTAGGAACCTGTCACGTATGGAACTTAAAGACACTCTCGTCACCACATCCTCCGGTATCTATGGCGCCGATACTAGATATTGCGATGCACTCATTAGGCACACATACTACCAGCGGTCCAGCAGTGACATCGGCCCATCTCAACTCGAACGGATACATCATCGTAACGCTAAATACTGGTGATGGGTATATGTACTCTCCAAATCTATTTGTTTGGCAACGATTGTCCGAGGCTTGGTGGGCTGTAGGCAGTCAATACTGGAACTCCAATGACTCCTCAATTAGCAGCTTGCAGTCAACTGGGGTTGGACCAGACTTGCGTCGTGATGATGAGGTGAATCCTACAGATATATCTGCTGGTATAATTCCACACCTTGAAAGACATACAACGAACGAAGTTCTGCTAAAAGGAAGAGCCTACACACTTCAACGCATGATCAAGGTACTGCTGTCTAAAGAAGGTTTTGAGATGTTCGAATCAACTGTCAGCATTGGCCACTTAGAAAATCGAGTCGCAGCTGCGCTGCAGCTAGGTGCTAAAGACGAGTTCAGAACCTACTTGTACATGTACACGAAACGTCTTGGTGCTGAAGGACTGAAAAACAAAATTGAAGAGCTTTTACGCGGTATACTGGGTGGTATCCTACAGGAGAATATTGATGGTCCGGAGTCAGAAAACGGAGCAGGATGGATGAGCAACGATGAGCAGCTTTGTGGCTGGGATCGGAAGGAACTCCTGAAAGGGGCTGTATTGATACTTGGTAAGTCGCCCACTAAAGGCGTCATTTTTGCGCTAACCTGGAATAGGAAAATTCCGAGAGCTGCAGCGGTTAACCGTACAGTATGCGAAGGTTTTAGATATGGTTGAGGATGAATGAGATGCTGCGCTGTTCGTATATCAAGGGAGTTCTGGGTAGCATCTGAGAGGCAATTTCTTGCTGGAAAATATGGCGTTCTGGGCTTCAAATATTAAAGCAGTGTAGGTGTGTAAGACTGAAGTGTAATTGATACCAGCAAACATCAGAAGAGATATCCGGCCATTTAAGTGGGTCAAATTTGAGAGCTTCCAGTATTTCAATTATTCCTCGAAGGTCGATAGCATTCTCGCTGAAGTTGCAAGTGCAAGTGCAAGTTCCATCTTTCTTAACACCAGGGCTGTTTCCATAGCTAGCGATTCTGCCTCTCTTACCTCAGGTCGACACATGATTGGGCGTTCCTTCCCTCTAAACCCTCAGGCGACGGTTCTTATATTTCTAATCAGTGACATGCTATCCTAAGCATGCTACCAACTACTGAAACTTTTGTCTACTTAAGGCTGTCATAGAATGCACAGCTCTAACGATGCCATATAGTATTTCCAATTTCCTATATAAACGAACCCTCTTGCCCAAAGCCCTCTTCGCAGATGATGTCTCAGGCTTTCGTGCCGGTCTTCGTTCTACTAATACTAGCGATACATGGATCAATGATTCTGATATCTTCTGGAGCACGCCACCAAGACGATGGAAGCCATCTGGCTTACGATACAAGTTAATTGAGCTTTTTCGACCGCAATTGTATGTCATTTCGTCCAAGTTGGTAGTTCTTTATCTCACTTCGTATAGAGCACGACGACAACTCGCTGTCTCTTTCGTGCTAATAATGATCGGACTAGCATGTGGATTTTACAGCCCATTCAGGATTAGGTACACCTATAGCGAGTCAGTTATTGAGTCGTCTCACTCTATTCGGCCGGTGCTACCTCCCTTCCAGAGAAACGAGGCAGACCCGATACGCTGGATCAAGGAGAACTCGAATGATAAATATGCAGTGCCAACAAGCCTCCTACCTAGTCTGCAATTCAATCGCCCTCGTGCTGCCTTGATCAGTCTTGTTCGAAATGCAGAATTGCCAGGTATGATTGAAAGTATACAGCAAATGGAACGCAGATGGAATGAGAAATATCAGGTAGCCAATCGTATCGTCGATAAAGCTGAGTGTCTAACAAATTGCAGTACCCTTGGATCTTCTTTAACGATGAACCTTTCACAGAAGAATTCAAAGCGGTCACGCAAAATGCAACCTCGGCGAAATGTTACTATGCAATCGTCCCAAAAGAGCACTGGTCGCTTCCTGGCTGGATTGATGAAAGCCGGTTTTTGAATGGTCTCGAGTATCTAGGTGCAATTGGGGTTGGGAAAGGTTGGCTGGTCAGCTATCATCACATGTGTCGCTGGAATAGTGGTTTCTTCTACAAGCACCCAGTCCTAAAAGACTATGACTGGTATTGGAGAGTCGAACCAAATGTATTGGCCCCTACTTAGCATTAAGATGCCAGAGCTAATCAGCAATAGGTGCACTACTTCTGCCGAATTAACTACGACGTCTTTCGATTCATGCGTGATAATAACCTCAAGTATGGTTTCAACATGAACATATTAGACGATGCACGCTCCTTCCCCTCCCTCTGGCCGCGAACCAAGTCTTTTGTTAAAGAGTCTCCACAGCTCCTACACCCCAATGCAGATCTCTCCTGGCTCATAGACACAAACACTTCATCCTACAACAACTGCCAATTCTTCTCCAATTTCGAAATAGGGTCCCTCAACTACTGGCGCTCTCCTCAACACCAAGCTTATTTCGACTTTCTAGACAAGGCAGGCGGGTTTTACTACGAGCGATGGGGCGACGCACCAGTACACACTCTCAGTGTGGCCATGTTCGTACCCAAGGAAGAAATATGGTTCTTTAGAGACATAGGATATCAACACGATATCAATATTCATTGCCCACCTAATAGTGAACAAGCTTGCGAGTGTGAGTCGACAGGGTTGGATGCAAATTTCTATAAATTAGTACCGTTGCAGAGCCCACAGAGAAAACCGGATGAGACATGTATCAGGCAGTTTTTGGGTGGGAGGTGGCTTAAGAAGAGGGAAGGATGGACGGTGGAGGGAGAGAAGGCATTTGGAGGTGATGGGTATCATGGGTATAGTGTTTTGGGAGACGAATGAGCATAGTCTGTGTAATGTTTGACTAGGCATGCTGAGTGTTCTATAGTTTTTACCACGATCTGTAGACTTTTAGCCCCTAATGAATCGCATTGAACAGGAACTAGCCCGGACAGTACAAACCATGAATAGTCGAAATATCCCCCGTCCACTTGTGGCACCATGAATTGAATACATAGAGCGCAATGCACTTGACTCGCAACCTGGCTATAGCACCTAGTCCCCTAACTTTGTGCCACGATTTCTCCAAACTCCAGCATGAGCTGGTGGATTATATTATATATTTTTGGCAACTCTTCTGAGGTACTAGTCAGCCTGCCAAGCAGGGCCTTGGAAGTATATTCATAGATTTCTTTACTCGCCCTTGTATTTACTTTGGTAATCTAGTTTCGTTCACTCCCTACAGCAAATATCATGATTTGAATAGTTATTTGATTACATGGACTTTTCTAGATTTACATATTACAGACATTTTCCGTCATTTGCGTTAAAAACATCCTCATTTCTTGCTGTCCTTGGCAGCCTTATCTGCCAATTTCTCGATTTCTCCCGTTCGCTTCTGGAGGACATCAGAGATATCCTTATAGGCACCCTTCGCGATCTTCTCGGCCTCGCCACCATGTTTAGAGGCAGCCTCCTGCAGCTTTTGTAATTTGGGAAGAATCTCACTTCCCCCCGGTATCATTCTCATATATTTGTCCAATCCGGATCCGACGCCGCTGTTCTTTGCCTTCTCACCAGCCGATTTCACATATTCGCTAAGTTTGGACGTGTCGCCAGACGTCGCTGCGTCCTTTACGTTTGCCCACAACTCGCCGAGATTACCGTTCTTCAGCGAATCGGCATTTTCCTCGACAATCTTCTTAATCTCAGGGTTCTTGTCCATGTATGGCTTTGCTTGTTCGAGGCCCTTCTTCCATGCGGCATCACTAAGCTCTTTTAACTTCTCGGTCTTCTCCTCAATCAATTGCTTTATCTTTGCGATCGTTCCGACACCAACTCCACCAGCTATGACGGATTTTATCTGGTCATATGTCTTTTCTAATTCCCTTTGAAAAGTTAGTTATTATTCTGAAATCAGAGAGATATAACTAGGAGGTGGAGACTTTTAAAAAGCTTCAAGGCATCAGGAAAATCTACGATGCCTCAAAGCTCTTTAAAACAGAGCCGGTGCTCCAATTCCACCGCAAGGTAAAACGTATTGACAATTGAATTCTAGGCGAGCTTACTTCTTAGCTTCAGAACCACCAGCATCGGCCATGGATTTAAGCTGCTCGAGGTTTCCACCAAACTTCTCCTTTATTTCTGGGTGGTTGTCTAGAATATCGGTTGCTGAATCGGCGGCAAGTTGTCCAAGTTGTGAGAGGGTGTTTTCAATAATCTCCCAGCTCTTGGTCGCGGTCTCCATCGTCATCCCTGACTTGGTAGCATCTTTGAGCTGTTTATATGCCTATATGCATTCAGGATTAGCTCACGTTCTGGGGGAACCTGGAAGACTTGAAGGACTCGTGACTAGAGATATCTGCTATATGAGAATGCCTAGTTGCCACTTGGATGTTCCGAGTTAAAATGCACCACAGAGACTTTAACTAGGATATTAATTGTAGACGTACCTTTTGCACAATCTCTTCAACTTCATCTGAGTGCTTAGCATGGACCTTGTCAAGGTCATCAAATGCGGTGTCGACATAAGACTTTGCACCAGGAATGAAAGCTGCGTAGGAAGATGCTGTAGATCGTAGCCATTTCAGAGCCTCATTGGGTTCGGGAGCTTGGCTTTGAATGTTTTGGGTGAGCTTTTGGAACTGTGCCTTTGTGTTTGAAGCAGCATTGACAATTGTCTTTGCTCCTGAGAAGTGGTAGTATCCGTAGCCAGCTGCGAAAACCAATGCTCCGCCTGCGATACCGCCAACTAAACCTGACGAGCCGCCTGTTACCGCAGCTGTTTGTTGGTTTGTTGAGGCAAATCGGACATTTCGTCGAAGGGGAGCTCCCCTCGTCGATGTGCGGGCGACCCTCGTGGCTACTTTGGAGACTTGCATGTTGATGATATGGGAGAAGAGGGGTATTAACGTGGTAGAGGAAGCACTGAAATTCAATTGAGATGTAAAAATTGAACTTTTTGTAGTATAGGAAAGCAGAAGCAAGATAAAGGGAACTGTGGTGGTTTTATTGAATGGACCGCGGGGCTGGCTTCCGCTGTTCATGGCATTTTCAACATCGTCATCGTGAACTTTGAATTTTACATGGGGAAATCGAGTGACATCATTCTCAAGCTTGTATGTTTTCTAATTGCCAGTTAAAGGAAAGGAGAAGGCGAATTGTGAAAAGTCGATTAATCCAATCATGGCGACGTGTTGGTGCGTTGAAAAGGAGGGAGTCATTCTTGTTTCTATGGAAGTGGTGTAGTTCATGGTTGTGGTTGTGGTTGTGGTTTGTGATTACAGTTGCGAATGTGAATGATGGGAAAGTCAAAGGTTATTTCATCGATTACCGTACGGAGGAACTGTTTGGTGCTCCGTACTCCGTACCTTACTTTTTGCCCTCTCGGCTATGATCGACAACAGGGGTCGTCTTGCCGAGCCGTGTTTGCATACCAGGTGTTTTTACAGTCTCCAGCAAGTATACTTTGTACACTCCTACAGTCCCAGACTCTACTCTACTCCATGGGCATTCCAGCCTTCGCTCTCTCGCTCTCTACAATCAATTAGTCACTGTAGCACATAGCTTTTGGCCCAATGTTCTACCAAAGCAACATGCCTGGGTGGTTACCATGTAAAATACCTTTCTCATACAGCCTCCGTTCTCCTGAACCCACAATAGTAGTATATATCTACACATAGTACTTTATTCAGTTCAAGATGCGTGCCAGCAAACGAAATTTCAGGAAAAAGGGACAACAGTTGCAGAAAACCACATCAAGTAGGATCCGCACCAAAGAATCGATTGGTATTCCGATTAGACAAGCTAGGAGATATTCAAACGTAGATAGGTGGAATTTGGGAATGGGAAGATCCTAAGCTCTGGAAATAATGGAAACTTGCCACGAGCAATTCTACTTCTACCTCGAAACGTACCATACCAAAGAGTTTGCCAAAATGAATATCCCCTAGTATGCTGCCCCTAGTATGCTGCCATCACCTAAAACCAGGGATTTCGAATCTCCTCACAGGCTAGCATCCTCTAGCTGAAGTAGAATGTGAGCTTCAAAGGGATTGAGATTAATTGAACTCTGTAAGGTCCAATTATAAAAATAACATCTCGAATGGAGAGTATTAGTTCAATAGCTGCTAATATAATAGATAACAGCCTCATCAGATGCTTATTGGGCGGAACATGGCTTGAAATGAGAAAGCAACACCATACAACTTCTGTCTTCCTTTCTGATCTCTAGTCATGTTGGGACTGCATCCTTGCAACATCCCTCTTCCTTTCAAATATACACTGTGTCCTTGAGACATCACCTTTCTTTATACACTGGCCTGTGATCTTGGCCCGATGTAAAATACACCCATCCATCTATCTAACCCTAACTATTGTCCCTCTCCATCCCATTTATACATTCATAGCTTTGCTCGATCCGTTGTTCGTTCCAACTCCTTCGTCAATCCAGCCTTTAATTTAACTGCTAGTTCAATGGCCTCATCATCATCAATCTCACTCCTTTGGCCCCTTCCAAACATCGTGAATGATTTATTCCGTAGCTCAGGTGTGAGGGCCGGCCGCGGGATGATATGGAAATGAACATGGGGAACGACTTGTGCAGCAGCAGCCCCTACCCAAATAAAAACAAAAACACATCAGCACAAACCCCCAGGCCAAAAGAATTGGAGTTCACAAACCATTATTCTGCACAATATTCCAATCGTACACTCCCGTAACGTTCGCAAGCACCCTGCTTAGTCTCGTCAACCAGACCCCCAATTCCTTCGCCTCTTCCTCCGTCACATCAGATATTTTCTCGTGATGCTTCCTTGTCGTCACCAGCAGATGTCCTGGCGACAATGGCATGATGTCTAAAAACGCCATGCACAACGGTGTGCTCAGCACTACAAACGCCGAGGGCGAGACCAGCTCATGATTGTCGCTGGGACTTGACGATGGAGGATAGTGTTCTCCGATTTTGCAGAAGGGACATGCATCTAGGGACATGGCTACCAGTTGCTGTGGTCGGCAACTAGGAAAGGACGGCTTGGTTTCTGCTATATGTCGGGGCGCATTGGTACTGCTGTTAAAAGTACAAGTATTATAGTAGCGGTTACAATCATGGAGATATATCTTGGCATGGTCTCGCTTAGATGGCCGAGGCATGTTTTTAATCGGGCCCCTTTTCAGGGGTATCTACAAAATCATCTAGTTTGAGCAGTATGGTCAATCAGGAAGCACCATTAAAAACATTATGCTATTTTGATAAGTGCTATGATAAGGCACTCGTGGAACTCTAAGAGGGAAAACGTAAAAATTCAGAAAGTCTTTTACCTTGAAAGTGAATCTATTGAGCTGATGGGGCTATGGGCATCAACACAAAGGTGTACCAGTGTCTAGCAAAGATATTAAGTACTTAACATTGATTTCGATACTTGCTTAGAACACTTATTGAGTCTCAAGATTGTGCATAGTTGCATCAAGCTCATAGACAGTCAGAGGCGGTTCCTCACTGAGATGAAACTTAGAGAGATTATATTTTCTCCGAGGGATAGCTCATCCAATTTCTAAATAGGCTATTGTAGAAATCAGCAGGGTCGATGTAGCAGAATTTAGCTTGTTTCGAGAAGAAAGGCTAAGAATTTGGAATTGCTGTTTTGATAATCTGAAGCCACTAATAAGGTCCCCGTCGGTTTTGCTAAAGTGGTAATTTCCACCTCGCCAACATCTTCTGAGTAACCGAACAAACGCCACATGTAAAGCCGATCAAAGCGCAGGCATTGTCGACTTGTGATTGTTACTCCTCTACACTGAACCCACCACGCTTTGGTGCATTGTTTTCCTTGCCTATTATTCAACCACTTTCAATGATATATATTCTTTGTGCTAGTTTATGGCTAGGTGAAATCGTGGGTTTTGATCGAATGCTATTGTTAGAGGGTCTGGCATATATTACTTCTCCTCTTTCTGAAGCTTCGGCTTCCACCTATGTCTAATAAGCTTAATGTGTTTCCTGATTTTGTTCAAGATCTTAATCCAATTCGATTTTGGTTCCATACCAGAATCTCTTTGCTAAATCAATAGCCGGTACTTTGCTTTGCTTCTTTTTTAAGCGATCCGTAAGACTTCTGAGCAAAATGTTACGGACGTTAGGATAATACAATTTTAATAGGAAGTCAAACTGGTAGATTCTTATTATATTCTTCGAGCTAACCTGCTAAGCACCAAAACCCGGTCTGATGAAAGTCATAATGGAAACCCTCAAACCCGGGCTCCGCTCAATACTGAAAACAAAACAATAAAATAGAAGCAATGCAGAGGTAGGTATCATAGGAGGCAATCTGCCAAATCAAATAAACAATGCAGCACCCAATAGGAAAAGAAGTTCTGAGAATTCCAACGCTGTATGATCTGACCAAACCCCGCTCTGTGAGATGTGCGTGTGCTGGAAGAAAACCATAGTACTGCTTCCATCCTAAAAACTTAACATGCTAGACCCCACTCGTATTCTGCGAGTATAAAGAAACGCCGGCCCCTTGTGTAATAGCCCAAACTGCCTCCAAATGCATGAAATCAAACTCCTAGCGTAGCAAAGTACACAATGAAACATATAAAGGGATATACAGCACAGTGCCCAGTGCTTAAACCTGGAAAAGCAGGACAAGAATTGAAGCGATGTAATTCGGTCACTGGGTAAGATCCATTCCGTACTCGTCTTCTTCTTTGAAGCTTATGGATCCTGGTCCACTTCCTCCACTATTCTGGCCACTCCAATATTGGCCAGCGCCACCCATCCCGGTCTGGCCAGCATCGCCGGTACTATGATTATCTGGGCTCAAGGAGTTATCAATGTTATTTGAGGAGCCTCCCAAAATCTCTCCTTTGACATCGGTATGTTTTGGGACTCTCAATCCACTGCCAGGATGCCGCGAGTAGACAAAGTTGGTTCCATCATTCTTTTGCATTGCATCCATCAATTCGGTGTTCATGCGCTTCTCTTCCTCTGTTGGCTCGTATGGGTAAGCTCCGCCAAGTTCCACGACCAAGTTTGCAAGCTCCTCATGCTGTTGAAGCTTAAGGTGAAGCATCCACATTAGGTCGCGAGTCCAGCTCACTGCACCGTTGAGAATATCACCTTTGTTCGGTCCCTTGTCTTTCTCTTCTATTGGAATGCCGGTAGTTATATTGCCGGCGGTTGCTCTTCGAGCTCCAGGTCCTGCTAAGCCTGAGGTAGCTTGGGGAGGGCTCATGCCAGATGGAGGATGAGATAGACCTGCCAGAGTAGGCGAAAGTGGTGAATTGTTTTGGAGGGCCTTGCGAACCTTTTCATCCTCAAGTCGGTGAAGTGGTACGAGATGACTCAACTCTTGAATCCTTTCATTGATATTGTCTCTCCTTCTCCGTTCGACTAGGTTGTGCGACTCTCTACGACGTCGCCTTTTCATTTCTTGGGACTGCAAAGCAGGAGCGCTCCCAGCTTGATGACCATTCAGTTTTGTTGGCATAGATGCACCCTTGAGGATGTCCGAAATTTGAGGATTGGGATGCATGCCGCCCTGGACAGGTGAAGAGAAACCTGAGCCTGGAAATGAATTGAGGCTGTTCGGGGTTTGATCCCACTGGCCGGATAGGGTTTTCTGGTGGCGGTGAGAGTGAGTTGTTCGAATAGGCTGACTAGGAAAGCTTGATGGCTCAGCAGAACCCAAGTTGAGGCCCGCAATACCTGGAGTCTTCGGAGTAAGAGGACTTCTCGTGTTGGAGCTCTTTCTCCCTTGCATGACTTGACTCAATCTGGGCCTCTGCTTAGTAGCATAATTTGCATCTAATGACCCAGTGTGTAAATCCGGATGTGGTGATCCACTATACGAGCCGGGAGACTGTAAACCATTACCGAAGTTAGGTTGTGTCTGCATGTGCCGGAATTGGGCGTGGTTGAAGTTGTGCACAAATGGACTCTGTATCGGGTCACCATCTGGTGTACTGGAGTATCCATTGATGTGATTGGGATTGATAGAGAGCGAATTAGCTCCGTTCTGTCCGGCATAAAAGTCTTGCTGC
>Ga0247734_1001003_pt1 | contig 22623 bp, 24 predicted proteins | sample UWRJL103311B2_FD_180933 | JGI IMG/M metagenome (GOLD analysis project Ga0247734, IMG submission 180933) | Plant litter microbial communities from Arlington Agricultural Research Station in Wisconsin, United States - UWRJ-L103-311B-2 | ecosystem: Environmental > Terrestrial > Plant litter >... | reverse complement strand
TGGTATGGTATCGTGTCGTATCGTACACGTCCAATATCGTACCTGGAATGGGGCCCCCTAACAACAATAAACAATACATCTACTTCATTCCACCACCGAGAACGGAACAGTCAGCGAATATTAAGTTTGGACTAATGCCATCTAAGTTCCCTAACGCTAACCTTCCTTACTACTTGATCCATATTGTATCCATCTCCCACTGAATGCCAACGTCCGGAAGGCGGCCTGAGCCAATTATTAATCCAGACAGTTAATTACTTACAGTACTTACTTACGTATAACTACTGAGGCTGGAATAGGTATTTACTAATACTAACTTAATACTTACTCCATCTACCTCTACCTCTACCTACTTACTTACTTACTTCGGTCTCATACCCTTACCTACCTACTCCTACTTACTTGTCACGACGGAGTCCTGATATACATACCTCACCAAGCCACCCCTAGCTAGAAAAGAAGATATATGGGTCCGGATTTCTATTTATTGGTGCATGACGAGGTGGGGGAGGAGGAGGAGGAGGAGGAGGGTGTTTTGTTTTCGTTTTGTTTCGCTGAAGGGATTTTTTGGTGCGCGGGTTCAGCTGGGTAAGAAGATATAATAAGAAGAATCAAAGGCCCTGGATCCCGGACACTTTTCATCGTCGACCAGGGCAGGGAAGCCGAATCACGAACCACGAGCCACGAGCCACAAACCAACAAACCACTCACGAGCGGGAGATGGATGATGCTAAAAGCTGCTGGCGACAGTAGTACAGTTACAGCAGTGAACTGGACTTGGTCGGTGAGTAACGTCACCCAGGGTTTGGGGAAGGAAAGGAAGGGCTCACGGGTGGTGGTGTGAGCTTGGGGCCTCCCTCCCTTGAGTGAACCATTGAACCCGTGAATCCGTGAATCCCGTGAGAAAGGAAAAAAGATCCACAAGTTTATGATTAAGCCTCTTTTTCCATCCCATGCCGCTTATTAGATCCACGGCCAGTTGATTTATAACGCGACACACCAGGCTTTTCTCTAGCAGATCTGGCTCTGTTTTCTTCCGGTTTAGTCGGAAGCTCCTTGAAAGCCTCTTTTTCCCGGGTTTCGTTCCCTGCCAAGCGCGCAGACTCGTCGACGAGAGTTCCAGTTTTTACCTTTTGCCCCAATTTTCACTAGGGGGCTTCCAGGGGAAATTATTGAGAAGTGAGTGGATGAGTGAGTGTTTACGCGGGTGGGTGGTTATGATTATTATATATGGCTAGCTAGCCTGATATCTCTCACAATATTGTATGTGCCCTTTCGTATAATACAATATGCATACATCACCACGCACTACTTACTAGCACTCTCTGTTACTACTACTACTGTCTGTTACTACTGGACCTGGGGACAAAGAATAGAGTACATACTGGACTTAGAAGCCATGTTCTCTTCTCGTCCATCTACAGTATTCAGCTCGAGGGTAAGCTGAGGGTAACTCATTTTATACTATCAGAACCAAGGGAAGATCACCAGAAAACTCTAATATCATCACACCAGGAACCTACACGCTGGAAACAACCGTAAACCATATCTACACCCTCCTTCAATTTCACTCGGTTTGTGGCGTTTTCAATCTGCAAACCAGGGTTTTTTTTCCTCCCTTCCCTAATCGCCCCGCCATCCACTATTTTGCATAATCCAGCTAACTTGACTCCGTACTTACTTTGGAAGATGATGATCCAGTAGCAAGACAAGAAAGTATACCAGCCAGTACCTGTCCTGTACATGTACGATACTGTAACTGCACAGTACATGCTACGCAACCATATGAGTCCCATCTCCTTGCGTCACATCTGCACGTAATATCTCACCTATCTCATTGGCTCTGCAGCTTCGGCTAATTACTACTGTTACTGCACACATCTTTCAGCAACCCAACTCCCGAAGTACCGCGGTCGCCGTGGCACCGATCGGAGGGGGAGCGCGAGGGTTTGGCGCGTCCCAAGCTTTAAACGAAAAATGAACGCGAAAACCCTCAGATGTTTTATGGTATATATAACTTCAAAATTCGCCATAGTTGCGCTCTCTCTCCTTCCTTCTGGATTTGTTTTTGTCTTTAGCAAATTGAGCAGAATAAAAAAGCGTCCTTCGACTAACAAAAAACTGTGTTAAGCGCAACACCCGCAATTTTTCATGCTTTTTCCCCTCCCCGGAAAAGAAAACTGGAAGCTAGATAGGATACGCGCAGTGGATAACTACTCCATCGTTTTTTTATTTTAAAAAAAAAACAGACCAGATCATGCGAGAATGATGCTCAGCCAGACCCATATCTCCAACATTTTCAATATTGCGATAGACTTTTCAGCAGGTTTAGGTAGGACTTTAAAAAAAGGAAGTTAAGGAGCTCGTTTTTGGGTTTTTCTAGCCCAAAAAAGAAAACCAAAAAACCAAAAATATGATCGAGATAAGTAAAGTAGATGGTATTATTATTGTATGTTTCCCCCCCTTCCCGTTTCCCCTTGGGCCCTTTCCCCTTCCTCCTCCTCTCCCTCCCCAAAGTGAGTTAAGGGGGGCGATCAATGCATGAAAAGAAGCAAAAGCGGTCAACCAATAGTTACACAAGATTCATGTGCCAAGATTTGGGAGAGGGCTTTTTTCGCGGTCCAATACGGGCTGCCGAGCGAGCGCTTCTCCCTTGCATGTTGACGAAATATTGACATCTGATACGATACGTTCGATACGAGAAGGTCTCGTGGGGGAAGAAGAAAAAGCCCTGACGGCCCTGATTCGCATGCGTATTTAGAAGCGAATGATAGTAGACTAGGTAATAGGCTAATAACTAAGTTCCTGATCATATAACCCGAGAATCAGTTTCAACAACCCTCAATTAGATGTTGGAAACAAAGGGCACTTGGATTATATGGTTTGCCTTATATATACACACAAGCTTCTCGACAAATATTGATACTCTATGAAAATTAGACTGGGTATTAACGCTTGCAATTGCAGCAGGTATCATAGTGAAAAAAAAGCAGCGAGCCGACCCTGTATCCCATATCTCGTCTGTGTGATGTATGTACTGCTTGCCAACGCACTCGACTGAAAACCTTTAGACCTTAGGCTCATCATTCTCCTTGCCCTTTCCTGGGAGCACGTCCTTAATCGCTTGACTTGGATCCTCAAGAGCATCGTATGCTCTCTGCCTCTTGGTCTTCTTCTTTCTCCCTCCGTGCCGTGCCAGAGACTCTTCATCAGAACTACTTATCTCGTCGTCTGAGTTTTGTACCATATCAATGGTCTGACCTTCCTTCTTCTTGCGTTCTCTCTGTTGATCCTTCATCTTCGACAGATCGTCGTCTGTGCACTCCTTTGTAATGACCTGGAGTTCAGGGAAATTTTCATTAAGAAACTCCCTGAGCTTGGGAAGAACCGACCCATCAGGCCTATAAGTTCCGCTATCGTTGTCAATTACAAGCTCATAATCCCTAGGACTTTTCGGGGGAGGAGATTCAGGAGGCCCTCCGGGCAAGTCCGTGTCTGGGTGAGTTTCTTGACTAGGGGACTCTGCATCCTTGCTTGGATTTGCAAGCCGGCGAACGAAGAATTCGCCAGAGCAAGCGATATAAATGTTTACATCAGCGTGCATAGTGTGTTTGGAAAGCAAGTCTATTCCGAATTCCTGGCCTGTTTCAGTAAATCGGAACAAGCCGTCCAAAGTAATGACATATGTAAATATTCTGCCACCTTCATCAAAGTGAACCATTTTGAGGAATTGGAGGGTTGCTTCAGTCGATCTCGGTTTTACTATACCGTACTCTGTGGTACTGCTGAAATTGTATATTCGAGCATGTTGGTGATGGAGTGCTCTGTTCAAGATACGTCCCCTAAGGCCGGCCTTTGCAAACATGCCTTTAACAAATGGTTTGAATTCCACAAACCGATGATATAGCTCGGCAGGAACTGGACCCTGAAGCTGAATCTGATTTGCTTGAAAGCTGTGACACGTTAGTTTTACAAATTTGATCTATTCAAGGCCGCTCACTCATATTTTTGAGCTTTGCCTTGGTCCTTTTTCTCGTTTTTCTCGTTAATCTCACTGTTCTTATCTTTTCCGTCTTTCTTCTCCTCATCATCGGGTGCCGTCATGCCAGTCAACCGGCCAATCATAGGGCTATAATGCTTCCACCAGAAAGTCTTCCCAAGGGTGAACATCCGACCATACGGTTCGTCAGACTTCCCAAGAACTTCTGCGCTCACTATAAGATTACCACTCATCTTGATGTTGTGATTGAGCATTGCAACGCAACCTCGGATGAGATATGCTCTCTTGCTCCCCATTCTCTTCTTTATGCTATAAGACTGCTCCTTGATGCCCGGCCAGCTTTCATCGATATGACCAACATGTATTGTAACATTGCCCAAGCGATCATCGTGATCAGCCTATAATAACAATACTGTTGTTAGATTGCGACAAACTTTATACACTTCTACGAGAGTGAAGATCTGCAGAAGAATTTTTCTATCGAACTATCGAGAGAAGTCTTGTTTTTCTAAGACGGAGCTTCAGATATAGACGAGTCTGGGTACGACCAGGAGAGCACCTCCTTCCGGTGGGAATAACTTACGAAATCTTCATCATAAATGCGACATTTTAGGCGAAAACCACTTGATGGAACACCAGCCACTATCCATTCTGTATTCCATTCTGGATCGACGCTTTTGTGAATTGTGCGGGTTCTGAGAACCATATCCGGATCCTCCTTGTGACGCTTTGGAAGATCAGAAGTCAGAGTCGCAGTAATGAAAGGATCCGAGGATCGTGAGCCAAGGTCCGAAACGGGGAGGCTCTCCGCGCGATGAATGGTAAAGCGAACAGTATATCCGTCTCGAGCAGTTGGTATTGGTGTCTTATCATAACCCCCCGGTGGATTGTTTTTATCGTGTAGCTTTTGTTCCTTTGACGTTAACTTCTCCTTCACTACGGCTACCTTCCCATGAGTATGCCCATTGGTTTCCTCGCCTTCATGCGACCCATTCTTCATATTGTCTTCCTTCCCCGCGCTCTCGTCGGATACGCCATTGTTATGTTCCGACTCTTCCTTGACATCATGTGTCTGTTGACTGCTAGTCTGTGCTGCCTCGTCTGCCATTGTTGAGACTGAGGTTTCCCTTAATATATGGTCAGCTTATCATCTAGGCAAGGAGCGGATGTACGCACACAATCCCCAGGACTATCTTGTATTACTGCGCACTGGAAGTTTTGTCAAGTTCTGGGATTCTTTTGGTGGCTGAATGAGGTGGAGAGCCTTTCAAACAAGCTTCTGCCAAGATCAACCCTGAATACTTGGCGTAGCGATCTCACTACTTAATTATTCTGACGGGCGCTTGAATGGTACCAAGGTAGTGCACAACGCTCGATAGTGCGTTTTGAATAGTAGCAGGAAGAAAAAAGCGTGAGTACGGGATGTGAGTTTGCAAATAAGCTCATTTCGAAATTGCTAGAATTTCGAGTCTTTACGGCAAGCCATAACCGGGATAGTAAGCTAGGCTTAACTCGACTTCTCAAGCCCGGAAAATGACGTCAATCGCTTATACACCTCGTGATTATATGCTGAGTCAACGTTATTTACCTGATTTACGTGACTTTATATTCGAACTCTAGTAAAGATTCTCTGTACTGTACATGGAGCTGAAACCCCTCACTCTCTGGGCACAAAATTCAATTTTTCGTTGTCAATTCTTTTTTAAAAAACCTCATACTTCATATACATCTTATCAATACTAAGTTGTTAGCACTAGTTTTAGATATCTGTAAATTATAGAGATAGCACAGAAACTACAACTTCCTTCACATTCTTTCTATAGCAGATGATCCTGCTATACTCTGGTGGCTGTGTTTAGAGAAACCTGGATTTATCATAGAAAAATAATCCTACAGTGGCTGTAAATAAAGATACCATGGCCGGTTCAATCCACCACGTGTGCCTCTATAATCTGCCTTAGCCACGCCGCTCATTACAATTATATCCTGACATGATTTTTTCCAACTCATGCGTACTACACTGTCTTTCAAGACACCGTGCAGACTTAGTAAAGAGCCTCTTGCGCCTATGCTTCTAACAATGTCCTCCCATAAAAATCCCGAACTCCAGTAATGCAGTCATCATAATAAATAGTGTCCCGTGGTATTTTTTCCATTCTCCAAAACATCGTGACCAATCATTACAACCGTCAAGCCCGACATTACCTCTCGATAATAGGATTTTTAGCAAGTCTTCCTCCGGCACTGACACGCTTCTGCAGCCTCACTTCACGCTCCTTAGCTTTGTCTGCTGAACTCATGGTAGGAAGTGCTCCGACGGTATCACCTCCGCTTCTAGCATTCTTTTGCTCAACATAAAGCGCTGCACTGCGACTCAAAGGAAACGCTGGAAGACTCGCAGGAATCTCCGCTCCATTCTGAACTAGCATCTCAGCAATCGGGAATGCTATGACCTTTGAAGGCGTATCCGTTCTGGGCGAAGCTGCAGGAGATGGCGAAGCTGGATCTGCCGCAGCTAGTGCCAAGAAGATCGCATGAGTTCCTCGCGATTTGTCTGCAACGTTCGGATTTGCCTTCAAAGCCAGAGCATATATGACTTGCTGAATATCATTCGTTTTGATTGCAGCTATCAGAGTCTCATCAGCGGTCGCGTATCGTGAAAGTGTTGGTGAGATTGGCTCTACGTAGGCTCGATCCGAATACTTGGCAGTGATGAACTTCAATCGCTGTTCTCGTGTTGCTTGTGGTGACGGCTTAAGAGATGGATCCAACTTTGCTTCCCATACCATGTTTGAGACGCGGTTACCAACCAGGAGTAAGAGTTCTACGATATCGGTTGTGAATGAGTTGATGTCGAGTGTGAGAGACCGCACTTTGCTGATATGAGTTCCAAGAGATCGATGGATACCGCTACACTCAATGCACAAAATAATTGCCAGATTAATCGAAACCCATTCAGTTTTCACTCCAGAACCGCAATCTGCACACCAACAGTTACCCTGATCGGTCTCTCGAAGAAGCTGAAGTAGCTTGTCGGGATTTTCTCCAAAATCAGCACTGCCTTGCCTCGTGTACGCCGGCCGAGCACCAACCGTTGTTCGGCGGAAAACGCTACTCGCGGCCATTGCGTTGCCAGGCGACGGGTGGTGATTTCCATGGTTCATGGATGAGCTCTTTCCAGTCAATATAGAGCCAATATCTCTGCGGATGGAATGAGACTGTTCTGACTTCGGTGCTGGAATATCTCGTGCGCCTCTCCCCTCCATAGCGCCTTGAAGAGCGTTGTTAATCGCGGCTATCCAGTTATTGAGATCATCTTCCGAGGTGGCTTGGTAAACACGCTTAAAGTGAGGTGTGATGACCTCGAAGCAGAATCGTCGCTCAGCATTGCGAGCCTCACGAACAGATGCCATTCTCAGATCAATAGGATCCATGTGAAGATCTAAGCGCTGTTTCCAATTGCTGTACTCCGAGAGCTTACCAGCATCCAGCACAATCCAAAATCTAGGCTGGTTAGTAAGATACTCAGTATATATTTCAACCCACTTACTTATGCCAAGCTTGCTTGTTCAATCCTCGAGGATCTACATGGCTCCCAGGTCTGCTTAGCGCCCAAAGAAGGCCCTCCTTTCTTTGCGTGCCATTCTTCTCACTAAGCGTGGTTTGAGAATGGTCTTTTTCTTCTAGATCTCGGATTCCTCTGAATTTTGAATTTGTTCCGGGGCTGCTAACCGATCCTATGTTAGATACTAGGCTTCCCGGAGTCCTGGAGAAATCACTAGTAGTAGTAGGAGGGGATGTAGTCGTAGTACTGTTGGTGGGAACCATTCTGAGTTGTGAGCCAGTACTATCAGCACGGCCCATCTCAGAATCTGAGACGTTTGCCCCGTTACTCATATTTGGAGACGCCCCTCCAACCCCTGGTATTGTGTCAGGCTCGACGTATGTTGTCGTGCTCTTCTCTAATGCTCGGCGCTTCTCCTCGCGCTCAGTTCGTTGGTATTGGAACTCTTTATCAGCTACCTGTACTTCCGCGCTCAGTGCATCTAGTTGAGGTAGCATGCCCTCGATTTTCTTGGCAGCTGCAAGATAACTTTTGGTCTGCGCATCCGCATACTTGGTAAGTTGTGATAGCACTTCTTGCTCCTTTCGACCTCCATGCAAATCTTGCATAAAGGAGGAGTAATCAAAGCGTCTGAGCTCAAAATTCCGACGCTTGGTCTGGTATTTTGAGTCACTCTCAACTCGTTTCTTCTGCTTCATAGTATCCTGACGTTGTCCAAGGTACCGTGATACGTAGGCGTAATAATCTTTGCTCTCCTCTTCGAAATCCCTCTTCTTCGCCTCGGCTTGTTTGATGTCTAGGTTGTATAGCTTCGTAATGGGGTCTATGATGATCCGCTGAAGATTCACAGTATTTTGCTTCTCGTATTGCAAGATCTCACGTGCAATCTTATCGAAATAATGCTCTAACGCTGGCTGCACTGCGTTGGCATTTGATGAAGAGGCTTCTCGAAGTGCTTCCATAAATCCAGAAATCGCATCATTGCAATCAATTTGCGCTAAATGAGCAGCTTCGGCCTTTTTCAATACTTTCTTCATGCGTAATCGCATGTTGCTAGTCTTTTGCTCCATTGCCTTCATGGTTGCTCGGAAAAGAGGTCCATCATCAGCTGCGCTGATGTCTTCTGTCGGCCGCTGGCAAGACACATCCACTTTGACAGTATCACTGAATGGCGGAGGAAGCACTCCGATAGCTCCCTCACTTGCCAACATGATCGGCGACGGAGGCTCCTCGTAATCGCGGTCGGTATTGCTTACCCGCGAATCCATAGACTGAGACGAAGGAACTCGGGACTTTGGTGGTGGGACCAAGTTGAATATTGGAGAAGGAGAGTTGGGTTGGCTCATGTATCCTTGCGTATCTATAATGCGGTTAGATGGTTGAGATGCAAGATTCAGGAACCAAGCTTACTTGATATCCAGAAGGAAAAACTGGCCAAGGTGTTAAGGCGATGCGCTCGTTGGTCATATTCCACGAACTTGCAGAAAGTTAGCACCTGCAGAACTATGTGCTTAGAAGTCAACGTACGCTGCAGCTATTTCTCCAGCCTCCTCCTCTATCCTCTGTAGTCTTCGGCGGCCTCCATTTCCATGACCACTCAAATGAAACAGACTGACTTCCACCAGTTGAAAAGTCTCCAACCCATTGTACGTTTGCATTCTTGTGTAGATTCGGATCCGCATGGAACTCCCTTGTTACAAGAGTCTCTACTTCTTTGGCATTTGACGCTGATACATATGTAAGGCCATTGATAACAGTATCGATGTTGTTCCCAGCCAAGTCTTGGGGCGCTGTAGGGCTAGATGCAAGTTGTGGTGTTTGTCTGACGATAAAAGTAAAATTGAAAGTTAATTCTTCTTCATTATTAAGCTTGAGGATAAAGGTTGGCGCGCTATTGCTTGAGGACGATGGATCTGGATCCTTTATACATGTTAGCAAACGATAGCGAGCTTAATATATTGATGATCTCCTACTTGGACATATTCTACCACACCATTCTCTCCTAGATCTCGAGTTGCTGAAACACGGGTTGCAGGGAACGCATTTGGTGAACAATGGAGGATGGTTCGGCGGCGCGAATTTGTGACAGTCAAGGACGAGATTGTTACTATATAGCGCACTGTTGTCAGAACTTGGAATCATTGTTCTGGCCAGTGTAGTACTTACACCGAGTCTGATCTCGCAGATACAGCGCGCCCTCGCTGTCAGGCTTGCTGGAAACTACACCCATATTTGCTACCCCACTACTTCAAATAGGCAGCCGAAATGCTGTTGTTGTTTAAGGCGCAGGTCATTTGGGTGGGATAAGGATCGGGTGGTTATGCAAAGAAACAAATGCTCTAGGAAGAATAGTGAAGTTTCGGTTTGGGGTTTTTCGTTGTTATGTTGTAAAGTTAAGGCGTAAGGATGGCCTTGTCGCGAGGTGGACGTTTTGGAGATTGTGAGGCTCGCTTCGGGAGGGAGGGTCCTAATCCAATATGAATAATAATCTAAGCCTCACGTCGTCTATGAATAATCCTGGACGTTTCACATATACTACTTACTACTTAGACTGCTAATGTCATCAAATATATACTGCATGTCCCAAATATAAATCAGTAGTATTTCAATTTATCAACGCAGAACCTCGCACTTTCTTCCTAATGAGCCAAAGATGCTGTCTACTACGAAGTACAACATCTACGTGAATGTGTACATGAACATGACGTGAAGGCGATATAATTAATTGTTTGTATTTGAGGAACTTTGCGCTAATACAGCACTTGTACTGTACTTAGCCCCCGTTGCAAGGCTGTGGCCACTTAAGTAAATCCTGTGATGTACTGAGGGATGTACCTCGCCTCCTCTAGTGTAGATTCCTTACTCGCATAACAGGAAATAAGTTACGTATGTATATCTATATCTATATCTATAGCTATATAGGAAAATAAAACTTGACATGCCTTCCTTTCGTCATGGAATCTAGGTGTGCTACAATGAGGGTAGTACGTACCTGCGTAGCTGCAAACCTTATCAAAATTGTCGGAAATCGTGGCATACATATCACAGTAAGGTTAGCAGCCTACCGTATAGTAGTTCCGGCTGCTCACTAAGCATTTCTAGAGGTGATCAGCCATGCCCAGCAGGTGATTCGCGCAGAACTGACGTAGGTCACCAGCAACAAGTGAATCCCGAAAAGGACAGCAGGGCAAGTCATCAGGGACAAGCAAATCCACAGTCACGACAATCCCAAGTGTATACTCTCTCTTGATATCGTAGTTGGCTACGAGAGGGACTTGGTTGATGGCAAAATGTATTCACTGCTGGCCTAGGCTGCTGACATACATCAGGCTTTCTACCGCCGTATCTCAACATGTTGCTTGATACTTTTACGGAAAATAAATGAATGACAAGGCTATTTTTAGAATCCAAGAACTAGGCCATCTGAATGCAGAAATATTAAGATTGCCATTCAGAGGTGTTCTTTATAAATCTAGAGTGGATAATCCATTTTAATACAATAGACGAGAATAATACCAATCCAAAGTCTCAAAGATGCTCTACTCAACCCCTGGCTATTCTGCGTGGTCCAAACAGACGAGAGAAATAATCTTAGGGTTTATAGCAAGGCAAAAAGGACCTATTTCTTTTATCAATCCCATAATTGATTTTGTCTTTCGTAGAGTTGGGACTTATACTATAGATCTTACAATCCGTACCAAAAGAGGAGATGTGTACCTCGGCACGTTAATGGGAGCTACCACCACACCCGGATGTCCTCAAAGCATGCTATTGTAGATATATACCTTCACTGAAGTCTTAGAATTCTCGATCAGGTATACCGGTGTATTGACCTACCAGCTAGTTTGAACAATGTCAAAAACACTTGCGGAAGCAAGTAATGTCACGCAATTGACTTCCCACACCTATACTGCCATCTTCCCCGATGAATGGTGTATTGGTGCTGGTGAGTGGCTTCCAGAAACGAAATGTCCACCAAGTACATGCTCTAACACGAGACTTAGTTCCTCATGGAGGTTTCGTCACAGCCACTTTTTTAAAAGTTGCAGAGGCCCATTTCAATGGAACTCTGTCCTCGCAAAAACAGACTCATAGCATCGCCCTCCATCTAGACTTCCTCCGCCGCACCCAGGCCGGAAATGCGCTTTTCACGGTCAAAGACACCAAGCTCGGTAGGCAGACCTCTGTGATCCACGTTACGCTCTCCCAGGACGATCGAGAGGAAGTGGTGGGTTATATCACGCAGAGTAATATGATTACCGAAGCGGGCGTGACCTTCCATACCAATTACGCCCTTCATCCAGCACCGCTTCCAGTTGACCTGGCTCGTTTGAACAACGATGACGATGAGCACTGGGCTCGACAGCCCGAGATGCCTTTTGCGTCGTTCCGACGAGCAACTCTGAAGACCCAGTTCCATTTCCCTCGGAATGGACAGCTTGCGAATAGTATGGCCGACGAATGGATCCGGCTTAACAATGGAGAGAAGTGGACTAATTCTTCACTGGGCTATGTCTGTGATATGTGGCCCATGCCAGTAGAGGCGTTCTTGAATGAAGCCAATCCGTATGATGTGAACCGTAAAGAGGCAGCTCCAAGGCCTGCAAAGTTCTGGTGTAAGTCACATTATAATAACAAAAGCACACCGGCTTCCTAGCTCCAGAAGTCCTTCTTCAAAATTAAATTCCAGCATGCTAATCTATTTGCAGATCCTACGGTGCTACTAAATTTGGATTTCAAGAAAGTGATTCCTGACGAAGGACTAGAGTGGTTGTTCGTAAGAGTTGCCGCAAAGCAAATCAGGAATGGTCGGATGGATTTAGAGATTGTAATTATGGACGCTGAAGGTGACATTATTGCATTGAGTCATCATGTTGCGTTGGCACTCAGCTCAGACAGAAATATAGCAGAGAGGAAGAATTCTAGGATATAGATAGCATTGCTACATTAACGGTTGTGCATATGTGTTCATCTTAAAATAAGATGCCTTATAGTCAGTCATTGGGATAAAGCAAAATAAGGTGATGGGTTCGATATTCATGTATTATGGTGTAACATACAGTAGCATCTGAAGTCTTGAAGTCTGATTTGATTCTGGCAAGGTTATACATCCCAAACTAGGAATGACATTTGGGAATTAAAAGGAAACACAAAACCAGAAACTTTGGACAAGAAAATAAAATTCTGATAGCATCTGTCTGGCTTGATAAGTTGGCTGCCATATCGGTCAATGCAGTGTGGCATAACTTCTTACGCAGCAAAGTAGTGTAAAAATAGCCAGGGGAAAAGGTATCATTATAGTGGTGAATATCATATACTTTCTTTGTTGGGACTATTTCGTCGTATTCGCTATGGGGCTATCCGAATGCTCGACTATGACCGCGATGAGAGTACCGCTCAATGCTTTTTTATGTTCTCGATTGGCAAAATCATATTTCCTCAACTGACGCACTAAACAAAACCAAAGTCAAATAAGCCAAGATGGTGCACTCTCTATGAGTAACACGTATTGCTCTCTAGATGAAATGAAAGACGCTGCAAGCTCTATATCCGCGCCATTCTAAGCGCTCTTCATTCGTCACTTTCATCCTCCAAATGTATTCAATTCATCATATGCCATCATGGGTCATTCATGATTACCAAGTACCGGCCATTGTGGACTGGCTCGGCCGTTGTAATAGGTCTGACTGCCTGGAGTGCGGCGCATCGCGTATCGCGGCGGGGGATAAATGCGGAGGGGAAGTAGAAGCACAATGCTTGAAAACTCCAGCTGCTTCACATAAAATCATCACTGCATATTGTCAGTATACTATATCCGAAAATGTGAAGGTGCTACTTACTCTCCGAAGTCCTCATCGTAGGCATTTACATCGGCCATCGATGAAGCATTTCGGTTTGCCACAAGAGCTACCTTCGTCTTTTGCGCCTTGCTCTTCTTTCCACCCTTCTCTGCCAATTTCTCCTCCTTCATCTTTTCATTGCTCAATGCTGTCAAGGTGCTGGAGATCTTCTTGATTTGGTCACTAGGAAGATCTTTGGCCAATTGCTTTGTGAACTCTTGGAGGAATATGACGTAATGGGCTTTCTTAGAATTGCTGGAGATCACTGGAACGAGGGTATCACGGAGCTTCTCGAATTGTAGCTTCGTCTTGGGATCAAAGAGTGGGAGTGAGGTCAAGTCCAGAGTGGCAGCGGGGTCCTTGGCATCAATGACAACAGCGTTGGCTGCAGTTGTAGCTTTGCGACTGTTGCTGATGCCGATGCTGCCAAATAAGTCCTCAGCGTGCTTCAGGTCGGATTCCTGTTCTGTCCGACGGAGGCGCTCTCTTCTTTCCGCTTCATCTTCGGTGCTCTCGTCATCAGAATCTTGCTCGGCCAGACGACGTGCGTGCTCGGCCTGCTTCTCGGCAATACGTTGCGCCTTGCTCTTCTTTGCTGCCTTCTCTTCTGCGTCGGCTTTGGCTTTTCGTTCAGCCACGACTTTGGCCTTTTCGCGTTCGACTGGGTCATGTCAGCATTCTTGTCGCGAGGGGTCCATGATAGACTTACCCTCCGAGTCCTCTGCGGCATCCCAAGAATCTAGCACATCACTGTCTTCGGCTTCTTCGTCATCGAACTTGCTTCGGCGTGGAATGGCGGCGGCAAGAGGGGGTGAGGATGGTGGAGTAGAGGAGTCCTCATCTTCATCTAATTTTAGGGTCAGTAGTTGTTCGATCTGTGCGTCATGCTAATGCGCGACTTACCCCATTTCTCAGGCATATTTGCGGGTTGGTAGTGGTGTTTGTTTTGTTGCGTGGTTCTCAAAGATTTGATATTTGAGTGACTTGGGAGGCTTGAGTGTCGTGGGAATTTTGGATGTAATTTTGGAGATACGTTGGTGTGAAGGATGAAGTGGTCTTTAAAGTGAGGGAGGGCAGGGCTAAAGTAACGGCAACAAACGAGCGAGACGGAGGCGAAGTGCGGAACGAAATGAGTGATTGAATGCTAGTGTGAGGCGCACATGACCAACCCACTTTTAGTTTACCACGTTCTATTTAAATGCCATCTCAAACCAGCCCAGCCACAATCTTTGGGCACCAATCTTGTGAACTATGGAGTACTCTCGGTTCCAGAATGCAAGCCTTCATCTTGGGTTAGGCTCTAGTCAACTTTTCTTTTCTCTAAAAAGAAATTCTACAATTTGTAACTGCCTTGTTAAATGGGTCTCGGGGTTTGGCAAGTTGAAAATAATATTTTGTTATTTAACCACAGCCTCACAAATGGGCGTCAAAGCTGCCCAAAATATTGGTCAACATCACGGTGACTCACAAAGTAGCAAGCTACATTGTCATAGTGCAAACTTTTCCGTAATTCTCAGGCTAGCTAATTGTTCTTCATCATCATATCATTCGTCCTTCGTCCACTGTCTCTCGTTCTTCGCCGTCCACAATTTCCATTTACAAGTTAACGGCAGTTCTGAAGTTCTTGCCGGCATAGATAGCCTTGTCACCAAGCTCCTCCTCGATTCTCAAGATCTGGTTGAGCTTTGCGAGACGCTCAGATCGTGCTGGAGCACCGGTCTTGATTTGTCCGGCTCGGAGACCAACTAAAAAAAAAGTTAGTACATGAACCGATGCTAAGGTTGCTCTGAACTATGAAACGCCAGGTCTGGTATACTGGAGAAGGCAATGGAGACCATGATCTCAAGGCTGGGTTCCAATTAGAAGGGAATGTTTTAACATACCAACGATATCAGCGATAGTAACATCCTCGGTCTCTCCAGATCGGTGAGAAACCATGACACCCCATCCAGCAGCGAAAGAGTCCTTGGCGGCTTGGATGGACTCGGTGAGAGTTCCGATTTGGTTGACCTTGAGCAAGAGGGAGTTGCAAGACTTAAGCTCAATAGCCTTCTTAATGCGGATAGGGTTGGTGACAGTCAAATCATCTCCGACAATCTGGAAGTCAGAGGTCTTGTAGAAGTAGCTCCATGCCTCCCAGTCATCCTCAGCGAAAGGATCCTCGATGCTGACAATAGGGTACTTCTCGGCAAGCTTCTTGTATTGGTCGGCAAGCTCCTCATAGGTGATCCACTTGGTTGGGTCACTGTCTGGGTTCTTGAAGTCCAAGTCGTACTTCTTAGCATCCTCCTTATAGAACTCGCTGGAGGCAACATCCATAGCGATGTCCATTCTTCCTGTGTAACCAGCAGCCTCGATGGCCTCGGTGATAAGCTCGAGTGCCTCCTCAGCGGTTTGAATATCTGGTGCAACACCTCCCTCGTCTCCTACATTGCCTGCAGATTGTCCGTACTTCTTCTTTGCAAGTGACTTCAATTGTTGGTAAACCTCAGCACCGTGGCGAAGAGCTTCGGTGAAGGATGGGGCGGCTCTACAATAGACATATTAGAGAAGAAACCTTGGAAAGACTTAATGGACTTACGAAGGAACAATCATGAACTCCTGGAAAGCCAAGCGGCCACCAGCGTGGGATCTATAAAATGTCAACTCCTGGTAGCTAACAGCGGCGATGCACATACCCTCCGTTGAGGACGTTCATGAATGGAACGGGAAGAACATATGGCTTCTTGGTTCCGGCAAGGTCGGAAACATGAGCGTATAGAGGAATTTGCTATTGCAATCAGATACTGCTCAAACCCATTCATGTGAAATTCTACATACCTTCTCAGCAGCGGCGGCCTTTGCAACAGCAAGACTGACGCCGAGAATAGCATTGGCACCAAGCTTTCCCTTGTTTGGGGTTCCATCGAGCTTGATTAGGAAATCATCAATCTTTGGCTGATCCTTAACATCGATGTTCTCTTTGATGAGAGCAGGGCCAATGATATCATTGACGTTGGCAACGGCCTTGGTGACACCCTTTCCAGCCCTAAATTTGAGAAAAGTGCTAGTTAGCACGACATCGTTGTAATTTTCAAGTAAGCTCATGGGCAGGAACTCAATTCCAGCTTACCACTTGGACTTGTCACCATCTCGGAGCTCAACAGCTTCATGTTGGCCAGTAGAGGCTCCAGAAGGAACGATTGCACGGTGAAGACCGGTTTCGGTGACAACGTCAACCTATAGCTGGGTTAGTGCTATGAAGCCAATATTTTTGGGTCTTTCTGCGGGATTCTCACCTCTACGGTGGGGTTTCCACGAGAGTCATAGACCGAACGAGCGTGGATTTTGGTGATTGCCATACTATAAATTGGTTTGATTAGAGAATGAAAGGGTAGAGTGGAGGGGTCGTGTTCTTATACTCACTTTGCGGTTGCGATTCTGTTGTGCTATTTGGAGATATCAGTTAAGCTGCAGAATTGAATGCGTCACGGACTATGGCACATTTTGCACGAGAGAAAAAAAAAGGGAAAAGAAAGCAAGCAAGCAGTGTTCCGCGGGATATCTCAAACGAATGAGAAGCCTGCAAGCTGCAGCGAGGCTCAACTTGGTGGCATGCTTATCTCTGGCAAAGGGAGTTGAGGGGAGCAATGGCTCAGTGCAATTGATTGGACACGGACTAAGATGCATGGACTGACCTGTAGTGTAGTTTAATGTAGTGGTGAGTTGTGGTGATTCTGCGTGGGGGATTGCAGAAGAGAGAGGTGTTGATGTTATGTTATGTTGATGGTGATTTATTGTGTTGAGGAGGGGTGAAAATGGAAGTGAGCTGAGGTGGGCTGGTGGGGTTGGTGGAGTCTACGTCTTGGCGATTACGATGGGGCGAGCGAGCAGCAAGTGAGCAAGTAGTGTAAGCAAACGAACGGGCGAACGAAACACCTCATGGAGCTCTGGCACAGACACCGCACACACACACAAACAAAACACTCACTCAACCTAGTACTACAGGAGTGAGTAAGCTAGCAGCTAGTCAAGTGGGCTAGACCGAAGACGGAGCCACACAGTCAAATCAATCAGTTACGTGCTCTGTCTGCTAGCACCTATCAAGCAAAGATATAATAATTCACATGTATATATATATATTCATATATCGCACTATAACCCCCCAAAAAACCCCCCCAAGGCTATAAAATGCAAATCGAGTCAACGCAAGCCTCCAAAACTCGGTTTCTTTCGTTAGAGAGAAAGAGAAAGAGAGAGAGAGCGAGAGTTCAATTCTTTCCCGGGGGTTACATGACATTATTGATGCCATCTGTACTGTAGCACCGCTCCCCTCCCGTCTCGCCTCGTCGGTTTATGGATCATTCAAGCGTGTATCCCGGCCGCATTCTCGGGAATATTGACCGGCTAGACGATGGTTAGCTGCCATGTTCGATCTCGGTGGATTCTCGTGTCAACACCGCCGGTGGAAGCTTCAGAGCAGTATCAGCTGCACCTGGCAAGTTGGCAGCGTGCGGGCCTGGTACGCCCTGGTGTTTACAGAGGAGCTGGGAACCCGACCTGAGACTGCTTGCGTGCAAAACCTGGGCGAAGATATCACAACCCAAGTGCTTGGCTCATGTAGACTTATTTCATACATGCTGAAGCTTTTATCTTGCAGAGTTGATTTCAAAAACGACACAATGAGATACCGCCAAGAAGCTCACCATCGTCTGTATCAACCGATTCAATTCTCAATTCATGCATCCAAGCCCACTGCTGAAACCCGATGATTCAAAACAGCAAACCATGAGGTCGTGGCATGGAACCGTCCCGTTGATTATAAGCAAATATCACCTCAAGTTGAATTGGTACTTTTTTGGAGTGTATCACAGAGTATTTGGGTGGTATGTTTGTCGAGATTCACCTCAAACTCCGGAGCCTTATGTGCGAGGCTGAGAGTCACGTGGATCAATGCTGCATGGATGCCTCAGGATTTAGTCACTTGCATCGCGTCGTGTTGATTGATGCCTTTACCCTTAGCTAATGCTGGTATTCACAATACAGCTCCTTCCAACCTCCAGCCATCATTTCTACTTCCAACCCTAATTCCTTGCGTATTTTCTTCTCCATTCAGTAATATCGCCGTCTCTACCCTCTCCACAATGTCCTCCGGCAGCGATGAAGAGCGCCAGCATGCGCTTTCTTCCTTCAAGTCGAAGCTATTGGAGTCAAGAGAATGGGAGGCAAAGTTAAAGGCTTTGCGGTTAGATATCAAAGGACTACAAAAGGATTTCGATCATACTGAGGACAATATCAAGGCTTTGCAAAGCGTAGGGCAGATTATTGGAGAGGTTCTAAAACAGCTTGATGAGGAACGATGTATGTTCTTGCGAGCTCCAGTGTCCAGTTTATGCTAACTCTAACCCTTTTTCTAGTTATCGTCAAAGCTTCTTCGGGTCCCCGATATGTTGTTGGATGTAGGTCGAAAGTGGATAAGGTCCAGTTGAAGCAGGGAACTCGTGTTGCTCTCGATATGACTACACTTACCATAATGCGAATGCTACCCCGGGAAGTCGACCCTCTTGTCTACAATATGTCTCTAGAGGATCCTGGGCAAGTAAGCTTTGGTGGTATAGGAGGATTGAACGAACAGATTAGAGAGTTGCGTGAGGTTATTGAGCTTCCTCTAAAGAACCCAGAGCTATTCTTAAGAGTAGGTATCAAGCCCCCGAAGGGTGTTTTGTTGTACGGGCCTCCAGGAACAGGAAAGACTCTTTTGGCACGAGCTGTAGCAAGCGGATTAGAGACGAATTTCTTGAAAGGTAGGTTCCGCAAGCTGCTAGTGGCTATTCTTTCTAACCCGAAGCAGTTGTCTCATCAGCCATTGTCGATAAATATATTGGAGAATCTGCCCGTCTGATCAGAGAAATGTTCGGGTACGCTAAGGAACATGAGCCTTGTATCATCTTTATGGATGAGATTGATGCAATTGGGGGGCGAAGATTTTCGGAAGGTACATCTGCAGATAGAGAAATTCAGCGGACACTTATGGAGTTGTTGAACCAACTGGACGGTTTTGATTATTTGGGCAAGACTAAGATTATCATGGCCACCAACCGACCCGATACCTTAGATCCAGCGCTTCTCCGAGCTGGACGGCTCGACAGAAAGATCGAAATCCCTCTGCCTAATGAGGTTGGCCGGTTGGAAATCATGAAGATTCATGCGGCGGGCGTAGTTACTGAGGGTGACATTGATTTCGAGAGCGTGGTAAAGATGAGCGACGGACTCAATGGTGCAGATTTGCGTAATGTTGTTACCGAAGCGTAAGCCAACCACACTTACCATATATACTCCTCAGCTAACTTGATATAATAGTGGACTGTTTGCAATCAAGGACTACAGAGATGCGGTCAATCAAGACGACTTTAACAAAGCAGTCCGCAAGGTAGCAGAGTCAAAGAAGCTAGAGGGAAAGCTGGAATACCAAAAGCTCTAGTTTTGCTCGTCGATTTGTTTCTTGCGTGGCGCCCCGGCATATATTTGAACCTGAGCATGGTGCTCAACCTTGTAACAATACCACGAGAAAACATAGAGCCAGAGCATAGCGACTCTCCGTATTTGATGTGTGTTCCACAATATTGTATTACTTGATGACTGAAGCTTGCCACAAGAATATCGTTACAAATATTTGTTCTAAGCCTCTGGCTCATTGACTCATGTTTTCCATTTACTAATTGCAATATTTTCAAACCAAGCCTGCATTAGTGAAGCTTGCCGCTAAGTAGGTTGGCGTTGTTCTTTCGTCCTTGTTCTCTAAACTATTTCATGTATGAAACGGCTACTCTTGTCAGCTTCATTGATTTCCGGATTGAAAGTTCACCTGCGCAAAACAATCATCAGCTGTTTGGTAATATGACCCTCTCATGACTAGATTTTAATACTAGTGAACCACACTTCAATGATTCTCCAATTCCGCTAGGAGGGATACTAGAATCTTTGCAGCTTTGATTGCTCGATATTATCGACTTTTTAAGGTTTAGTAAATATCATTGCTTTAAGTTTCCTAATATACTTCATATCGAGCTCCAGTCTGTAAATCATACACCCTTCTTCCAAGCGACTACCCTTACATTGATACCCTGCCACTCATCATCCCAAGATCCCTTCATTCTTTCCTCAAAACACTGACCGCTCAAAAACTTGCCAATCTCATCTACATCCAAAAGCCATGTATCACACTTCACCATTCTGTCTCGTCCATCTGCGTACCACTCTCCGGTTTCTCTCAATTCAGTCTCCGAATCCCCAAACCAGGTCTGATCCTTGCCCCCAACCAAAAACGTCAACGTCTTCAAATTTCTAAACATGCCCAAACTCATTTTCCATTCGTTCCTCAATGGTAACCCGCTAGCTTTTAAAGGAAGTGCCAAGTGCTGGATGTTCTCAAACCCAGATATGCTGCAAGCCAAACTTTGAAGCCCGCCTTGCGGCCGGTCCAACGATCGGAAAAAGATGGTATCGCTTTCCGCGAAGAAAGGGATAGGTTTCTCGACAACCTCAGGCAGTCGGATTGCCGGTGTTTGGCTCCATCTAGCCTTGTTAATAACATGTACCTGTGAGCCAGGGGAGGGAACATAGCCATACCTCTTTCCGAAATCGCGCTGTGTCGGCGTGATAAACGTGTATTCATGACGGAGCGCCACGTCCCGTGCTTCCTTGCACACATAAAGAAGAGGAGTGCCACGAGTACAATTGCCCACAAAAGTTGGCGAGCAGAACTGCGAGGAGAACTGCGCCTCGATGAATTTCGGGCGTCGTAGCTCGAGTTCGTAGATTTCGAGCCGTATCTCCACCGGTAGGAACTGGAAGTACATGAACGACGACTCGAGGAAGGACAGCTCTTTGATTTCACGGGTGCCAGTAGTTACCTGGAAGGGGAAATCGGCGCGTGGGCTGGTAGATGGTGCTAGCAGATGCTGTAGGGTTTCCGGCGCTGGTCTATATGGCCCGCACGATCGGGGAAGAGAAGCATGATCCCATGTAGAACGCTGCACGGGTGTCGGAGGCTGCACCACAATTTCCGGAACTTCTCGCAGCTGCTGATAAACGCTCATCTTCATGGTCTTGTGGGTTGGCCATTTTTGGTCCGCCTTCAAGTTCCTGCGCCCATTTTCTAGTCTTTCGAGCCGATGCTGAATCCGCTTACTCCGGATTTCTGTATCAGGTATATGCTGAATCGGTACGAGATAAAACTTAGGCTGGTTTCCTCTTACTGTCATTTTCGAGATGACTGGGATTTGGTTGCAATAATGGTTTTGGTACAACAAGTATGTTCAAAGGCTACAGAAACAAAAGAAAAAGCATAGGGGGAAAATAGGAATTTAGTTTATAGGAGAGAATGAGATAGAAAACTCCTCAAGAGCCTGCCTTTCTGATTTATCACACATTTGAGACATTGGTGGGCTTAGAGCCAGTTTTGACGTTTTGTTGGAATACTAGGCGCTGGGATTCGCTTAACACGGTCGTGAGGCTCATCATCCTTCGACTCCTCCCAGATCCCTAGTTCATCACAATAATATTAAATCCTTCTCATGGGATCCTAGAGGATCCCAACAACCATATTTTTTGAGACTATGACGAAATAATTAAAAAGAATGATATGCATTGAGAGACAAGCGACCACAACAACATGAATCACGTGGTGTGCTCCTTTTGTGATGAGAGCTCCTTTTCAGATGAACTCAAAGGAAGCTTGGCAGAGCGGCGAGAGATTATATGGATAGACAAGAGGGGCGCCAGGAGTATGGGAATGTTTGATCGTCTAAGACATAAGCGACTGACTGACAACATTCCTCGTGAAAGATAACAAGTTATTTCATGAAATGCTGCTTTCAGCTCCATCGTTAATACAGTTACAGCCGATTACATGTACAAATAGTAATACAAAGTCCGATTCTCTTCTCATATAGGTGGTGCTCCATTTGTAATAGTACCGTAAGATGGGGCGGGGAACTCTCCATTACAAGAATAGTCGTATTTGGCCAATTCAGCTGATTTCTTCTGGACGTCAAGAAACGCACTTAGTTCGCACCAACCGTCCACTCTATCTGCTCCGCACTCTGGAAAATTAAGTCCCAGAGGAAGTGTTCGTTGGTTGAGAATGAAGTGCAAGTAAGTGGTTTCGTTACCAGGTTGGTACTTGCGATCAGGTCCAAGGGGTTGGGGAGTCTTAATGACTTCAATATCAAGTCTGC
>Ga0247734_1001002_pt1 | contig 22624 bp, 23 predicted proteins | sample UWRJL103311B2_FD_180933 | JGI IMG/M metagenome (GOLD analysis project Ga0247734, IMG submission 180933) | Plant litter microbial communities from Arlington Agricultural Research Station in Wisconsin, United States - UWRJ-L103-311B-2 | ecosystem: Environmental > Terrestrial > Plant litter >... | reverse complement strand
TGGGCGTATGTGGCTCTTAACAGGCTGGCCTTTTCGAAGATGCGGTTAGATCTTATGTCTACGCACAGTTAGGAAATACATCTTTAAGTCAAGAATCCAGGGGACTCACTGTCGCTAATAGGAGTCAGGAGATCCGCACAATTGTTAAGGATGTGACGACCGGCGTTAAGAATATTAGAATCAATAGGACCGGAAGGTATTTCAACATTGATTTCGATGTGATGGTCCATGCAATAGGAACAAACTTCGTCTGGGGTGTGAAGCGGATGCCAAATAAAGACGTTATCCCTGTGGTTCATCAATTGCAGTGCCCTTTCTGGTCCTTTGAGTAGAACTCGTCCGTTAGCGATTGTGGTATTTTTTGCTTGCAAAAAGCATAAAAGTCTGTGAAAAGAGAGTTCAAGCCCTGGACAAGCCTCTGGTCGACGAGAAATTGGAAACCCTAGGATTACAACAGATTCTCCAACCAGAGCTTGCCAGCAACTTTGTACTCGTGGTGTAGAATCACTTTGATTCGCCACATGCGAGATGTCAAACCCAATACTGCAGTGGCCTTTGTATTTTGACTTTTTGGAAATTGAAGATACAGGGTCGACCTTGTAGGTTGTGATCGATGGTGTACAATAAATGATAAAACGTCGACTACTGCCAAGAAGAGCAGCTCGTAGCCATGCTAGTTGCTCGCCACATTCTGCAATGAAGTGCGCCGGTCCAGTGGCTGTAAGAATTAGATGGGAGCCACCGATTCTTGCCTCAAGTTGAGTATTGTCCGGTAATTTGACTACATTGACATAAGCTTGGACGCCATCTGGTCTATTTGGAGTTGGTTATCTTACCGGAATATTGATGACCATAATGGTTAATCGTCTTCTGGAGGACATCGAGGAGTCGTAGTCCGCTCCCAGGCCACGTCTGGCTCAGATATTCCTTGATGGTCAGTGCCTGGGCCTTCTCTGGAGAACCGGTCACGGTGACAAGCTCAGTGAACGAGCGTCCTGGTATTTCTAGGCGGTCAAGGAGCTGATCTTCGAGCTGTCCTTCTATACCAGCTCCCCATTGGAGGTCAAATTTGACTTCGTAGACATTAAGAGCCCGTTGTTTGCTGATCGTTCCGGTTGGGAGCTTATCCAGAATCCTCAGGCGAATGCTTTCAATCATGACGCGTGGTTGTGTCGCACTCCATTGAAGGAAGGATTCTTTCCTCAGACTCGCAAGCAACCACTCATAGGCTGCGCTGTTGAGAATCGTCTTGCGATATGAGGGTAAATCGACCCCGTCAATGATTTCATCTTCATCGTCCTTCACTCCCTGATATAGATCACCGCTTTCAACGACTAAATCATCTTCTACGGCTTTATTCTCCCACATACTCATTTTGTCGCATAGAGACATACCTTCAGGCCCATCTCGGCAGCTGTCGTGTTCATCGTCGTCTTGATGACAGAACATTGCTTTGAGTTGCGCGATGACATCCCTATTCGAGCTGATCAGTCCAAATCACCTTAGAACCACCCTAGAGTGACTTACTCGTGTCGCTTGTGGATGAAATACATTATGTCTTGATTCACTTGGGCAGAAGAAGCGTAGCCAATCTTAATGGCAAATGCTTTGATGAGCCCGGTGAGAGCCCTAGATAGAGTGCTCCAAAGTTTAGCATCGAAGGATGGTCCAAGTTTACTGTAAATATCGCTGCAAATCTCGGCAATATAAATTTGAGCATGGGCTGGACCGACGGTAGTCGTTGCTGAGTACGAAGTCCTGGCATCTCCTCTATCTGTGTCGTTCATTATGGTCGAAGATTCAGTGCTGGCGGGGAATTGCGATTTCTCAAGCGAGGATGGAATATGCGAAGAGTGATTCAGGTTCGGTAGAGATGCATACCCAGAATCCGTGAAGGGTACTTTATAACTTGTGCCTAGGAGCTGTCGATTCGTGGGTCTTATTTCTTCATCCTCGTCATATTCGCGGGGCCAAGAATCGGAGGGGGTTCCCTGACGGATGATGTTCCACGGGGACTTGACCTTGCCATTCTGCGACCATTCTCCGTTTGGCTCGATAGTGATTTGATTAGTAGAATCATTAGAGTCTTTGCGCTGGGTGTCGACCTGATCGATTGCAAATGATTTCAAGCCGGAACGAGCTAGAGCCGGTTTTGAGGCCTTCCTTTCCAAAAGTGGTAGTAGTGGTGGTAGGTTCATTTACGTCGTCGTCTGTAGCAGCTCTGACTCTTCTTTTAGCGAAAAGGGAGGTAGTATGAGCACTCCGATATTGTTAAGGCGGGGACGGTAGAAGCTGACTGGGAATCGGTCCTTAAGAATCGCATCTAGTCAGCGAGAGCCTAGATAGTTCGAAAGCGACTTGAAACAACTTACGTTCGAATTGAATGTGGGAGATGCAGGACTTAGCCTCATGACCTCGGGAGACGAGGAACCATGAGTCGACAAAGGCTTGCCGGACTCCGTGACTAGAGAAGCATGAGCATGGCTTAACATAGAATCCTTTCGATGCAGCTGTGATCCTTTGGCAGTATGGCGATCTCTGTGCCTGTTGCATATGTCCTGTCGAACGAAAGTCCGAGGGCAGTCAGGAAAATCACAATTATAAATCTGCTTTAGCGTATGGTTCAACTGATGACGGTACCTTCAGATGACTCGAGTCAGTGGCTACATCAGGCAACGGGAACTCTTAGTCACGCTCACAGGAGCTCAGCTCTTGAGTAACTCTTCCCACAACCTTCTTGGGGACACTCAAACTTCTTATCCAAGCCTTTGAGACTCCTCCTTCGTTTTCGAGAAGGTCCATCGGTGGCAGAAGAGTATCCATCTGCCCCGGCATCGGCTGACCCCTCGCCACTCCCATCTTCGTGATCTTTTTGTGGGCGACTTCTGCCTCGACCGCGAGCTTTCTCATCAGCTTCGGTCTTTGGTCTCCGCTACAAAGAGGGGTCGAGGATTTGAGACCTGCCAGATACATCCATTTGCGTCATGATACTGTTCGTAGAATATGGAGAAAACGGAGCAAACGGAGACGGCTGTGGTTGGAATATGATGTCGAGAACGGCGACCCAGAGCTGTCGAGGCTGCGTTCAATGAAGGAACATTTTACTGAATTAATGGGACGTGATATCAAAGGAAGAAGGAATGAACAGCCAGCTAACTATCATGAGTTGGATTGGAACGAATTATCGTTGAAGGAGGGGTCATTGAGGGGTCTGAAGACGACATCTCGATATCCAGGCAACTGAAGATTGATTATGTCATACTCGGTTCCAGCAGCTATGCCAGAAAGCGCAGTGTCGGCTTGCCGTCTGGTCGTTGACTTTATAATTTATTTAAATATTTTATAAACTTACATTTAAAAAAGGTTTTATAGTTTATGTAATATTCTAATATTAAAAGGTATAAAACTAAATTTTAAAGTCTTCAAATGTTTTAATATTTTAATTATATTATAATTAAATGTGTGTTATAAGTGAGAAATGGGCTAATTATACTTTAATAAAATATCCCAATTTCTATAGAATTGGAAGAGGGATAGTTGTTAGAATACCGATATAAGAGCGTTATAGTAGTAAATTTCAGCAATTTTCTAATTATTGGCATTTCAGTTTTCTTAACTGTAACGCACCAGGATGGAATACTTGATAATAAAGCTCCGCTCTTCCACTGAAGATACATATTTATCACAGAAGAAGTTATGAAGATTCATTGGTAATTGAAATATATACTCATTGTTATTACATATCTCTAGATACTCCAAAGGGGAAAAGAAAATAGGCAACTTCGAAAATTCCGGATTATCTATACTTGAAGAAACATTTTAACTTGCTGAGCAAATGATTCTGCATATTCATAAAGGAAACCGTGGCCACTGTTCGGATACAGTATAAGTATTCCATTTGGTACCGTCTGCTGTATAGTGTAAGAATTGAATGTAGGAATCATATAGTCATTCTAAACAGTTTTTATTGTCAGCTCAAGTCTAAAACACGAAGCTTGTATATGGAACTCCTAGAAGGTAGTATCTTACCGATCCGTTAGCAATCAATACTGGAATCTTTATCTGGTTCAATCTATCATAGGATCCTTCCAAGCCACGGCTGGCCTCTTCATTGAACCATATTTCTAGCGAGGCTCCTTGATTTTTTATGCCAGATCCACCATCTTCCAAATCGTATGACAACCATTGTGAAGGGACCTCTCCACTTGTAGCCTCGTTCCGCTCCGCAATACGACTCCACCACTGCTCCGCCGCCCTCTCACCAACAGAGTTATGTGCAAAGAACAGCTCCTTGAAGTTTTCAAGATCGATTCTCTCGGCAGTGGCAGCAGGCATATATGAGTTGCTAGAAACTTCAATTCCTGGCCCAACACTAGCTCCCGTACCGCTCAGAATCAACTTTCGGACCTTTAGCTTAGACGGATCAGCGTTAAGCGTAATCAGTTCGGCAACAAATCCCCCAATAGAGAAACCCAGGACATCCACCTCCTTCACACCAATCAGTGATAGGAATTCAATAATTTCGTTGGCAGACTGTCGGAAAGACGTAGCAACAGTGCCAGTACTCTGACCGACCCCTACATAATCGACAAGAATTACCGGCCTTGAAGAAGCAATGCTGTTGATTAGAAGTGGATCCCATTTATCCATGGTACCTCGGAAATGAATAAGGAAAAGTAAAGGAGTGCCACTTGCTGCCCCGAAGCGGCGATAGGCGATCTGTGCATCCCCATAGCTGACATAGCTAGTTTTGGCTGTCTGATGGGTTGTCATATTGATACTTATTTTTCACAAGAAAAGACGTTTCGTTATTTGGCACACAACTGAATGAAGCAAGTTGATGCCCTTCGAAAAGATTTGAGGTTTAAAGTCTTTGTATATATAAGTTTATGAATTTTATACTGGAGTATGATGCACCATAAGTCGGATAGCAAAACTGAACCATTATTTGCTGCTTAATAATCCTTACCCCAATGTTATTTATTTGTTTAATAATCTTTCTTATTAGTAATCTTTCCTTGTTCAGTAATCTTTTCTTGTTCAGTAATCTTTTCTTGTTTTACTATTTGTGGTGTTGTTCAACATCCATTCTAATTTCCGGAGCTCCAATGTCTTATTTCCAGAATTTCTAATCTATCATCACAACGCTACGAAGTATATGCTTGATCAGTGATCCTAATTCTTACTCCGTAGGCGTAGAATGTGGTCGGAGCGATCACGTAGCCCTCACATGAGGAGGTGACGCTGGTTCCTTGAAGGTGGAACAAATCAAGCTTTACTGCTTGAAAATTACATTCTTAAATCTATAATTGGAACATGGAGCAGAACCAATACATCTGTCATGCATAGAATATATCACAATCATGATTACTGCGTTGCTGCGCTTCATTGTTTGACCGAAAGAGGACCAATATGCATTTCCACTAGAAATGCCTCAATAATAGCAATAAAATCTTTCAATGTATGAATTTTCAGCTCAATTAATTACTTTTCGCAAAGATTGGTTGGAGAGAGAGAAGGCACAAAGAAGCAGAAACCTACTATTAAGTCACCAGAGAGCAACTCTTTTCATCTACCATTTAATTATTAACAATATGATTCACTTCTAAGCAAATTTCCATTTAGAACTTGGCAATTGGCAATTGGCAATTAGAGAGAAAATCTCTTGGTGTTTAAAGGAAGAACCACCGTAGCATAATTATTGATCAACATCTCATAGCAGTTTCAATACGCGCCATCGTAAGGAATTGCACGGTTCTCTTTCACCCATTCCTGCTCCTCCTCACTCCTATAAGGAGGTGGGATCATTCCATTTATCTTCCACAGCCTTCGCTCCGTTTCACCGACATGGTACTCCCAGTCATAACCTTTGTCGGAAACGTGCGGCTTCAAGACCGTGTCTATGCGGGAAGTAGCACGCTTATATACCGCATCCTCGTCAGGCATGTTGAGGGCGACATGGTTGATGAAAACTCGAATGAAGGGGTTTGAGGCCCTGGTACTTCCCCCAACCCAGATATCTTGAACGGGAAGAGGGATGAATTGGGCCACAACGTAGAATGCTGGTAGGTGAAGCTCGGTGTACATTTTAGTGATGTCCTCAGCTAGTGCTTGCTTGGTCTTTTTGTCATTAAAGGTACCAACGGGGTGGAAAATCTGCCACAGAGGCATTTTGATGTATCTTTAATGAGAACTTGCGGAAATAAAGGTTTGAGAACTGGTGCTGCGATTCAAAGCACAAGAGAGCTTGTATTGAAGGGAACTTGTATTGCTCTATGTATACTTATCTATCTCTTATATAAGTTAACATCCCAAAAATAAATGAATTGTGTACAGCCGAAAGCATGGGTCGACATAGCCGGTGAGCGGAATAAATGACAATAATGCTCCGAGCCACATCGCAAGTTTAGTCAATCTTAGGTAATTTTTATTATGGACTGGGACTCTTGTATTCTGAAACTCGCTCTAGTGTATTCGGAAAGTTGAGTATGCATCTCCGTTGATGTGGCGCGGACGCATAACACTAACTACCCGAGGCATATTCGTTTCTTTTGAAATCGGATTCATCGATACAGTTTATCCCTGCGCAAGTTTTATGCTATACTTTGAGAATCATTCTCTTCAGTGGCTAAGTTATACGGCTTCTAAACTCTATATAAGACTGCTCAACATGCTCCAGAAATCAATAACACAACCTTGAACTCTTCCTCCAAATATTGATTATCTTTGATCATTACCATATGGCTGATTTACTAATTTTTATCACCGGAAGCACTGGCTTCATTGGATCCCACGTTGTCGATGCAACACTGAAAGCAGGCTATCGGGTCCGTCTAAGTATCAGAAAACCTGAACAGGAGCAAGCAGTCAGACAACGCTATCCCGAGTATGCATCAAAGATTGAAACTGTCGTTATTCCTGACATTTCGAAACAAGAATCATTCAAGAAAGCTTTAGAGAATGTTACTTATATCTTTCATCTCGCATCCCCTATGCCAGGAAATGGGTCCGATATTAGGACAGATTATGTCAACCCGGCTGTCCAAGGCACAGAGGCGATTTTGTATGCAGCTCTGGACTTCCCGCAAATTAGAAAAGTCATTATAACGTCATCGGTCCTCGCTTTGTTACCGGTAGATGTCTTGATAGGGGGTAAAGAGGTCTCAGTTAAAGGTAAAGTTGCCAGGAGCTTATAACAAGGTTCAAAACTGACACCATACTTGACAGATAACACTGGGAAACCCATACCCGTTGATCTGGATATGTCCTTCCCAGAAAGCCTCACTGGCCACGGCATGAAATACTCCGCATCCAAGATCCTCGCACACGAAGCAACTCGAGATTTTCTGGACAAGAACAATCCTCAGTATATTCTGATTACCTTACATCCCACATTCGTTCTTGGCCATAGTCTCATCCAAGAGTCCGCAAAGGATATTGGTGGCATAAATTCCCTGTTTTGGTTAAGTCTCTTTTCGGATAAGCCTCTGATTCCTACAGCATGGGTTCACGTTCGAGATGTAGCAGATGTGCATATTAAAGCCCTTACAGCTTCTGTCGAGTCTGGAAAGGAGTTTCTACTCTCGTCGCCAACTTTCCCTTGGGAGGAGGCGATCAGTTTCACTAAAGCGCACTATCCAGCTCTAAATTGTAAATTGGAGGCCCCGGTTGAGGAGAAGTGGAAGGTGGATGTTACCAGTGCAGACAATACCTTTGGTATTCAATGGAAGACTATGGAGACCATGATTAAGGAAGTTATTGAACAGCAGCTTGCCTTCCGGAAAGAATGAGCTTATATTTAAAATGTGGCCTGAAAAAAACTTTCCTTCTCAAGCAGAACAAACTTGTACTCACTCTTTGTTCACAGACTTCGAGAGAAAGTGTTGCCCTAAGCGAATGAATATGGGGTGTTACTGTGTATTGCCGCAACTGAAGTTTACCTAGAACTAGTGCCCAAAATTACTCCTGTGTCAGCAATAGCTGTAATTTATATTATCAGTATGGGTTAATCATCTAGGAGTCTATCCCGAATCATTGGGAAGTTTATGATTGGCATCATTGGTATTTTGTGTGATTACTATTTACGATCCGGCTGTGCCGACCTCGGTATGAGTAATCAGAAGGCGAAGATTCATCGACTCTCACAGACACCTGGAAGCAACCACGTATCTGTCCAAGTCCAAGGCATAAAACTGGATCTCCATCTGATTCCCTTTCTATTAAATATCAGATTAATTTTTTTATTCCAAGTAATCAAAATATGGTAAATCTTCCCATCTACTCGTAGCTCCAAGCTTAGCTGAGTTGCGAACAGACGGACCACATTGTCACCTCCGGAAGGTCTCAGGGACACACAGGGCGTCATTCACCCAAGATGAAGCAAGCCGCTATCGAGGTACAACTGATTAGCTATATTTACTGAGTTAGCATGTTGACTTGAGTAGCAGCGGCGAACGCACCAGCGACTATCACAACGTGCGTATCGCGCGCGGAAAGATAATAAAATGTCCATTTTAACGAAACGCAACAATGAGCTGGAGGGCGCAATCGAGGAGACTAGCAAATCTATCTTAGAACTATCTGACACACTTTTGCAATCAACCCTGCTCATTCAATATCCTCAAGCCGCACAAGCTTTGCGCCGCGTTATTGAGAATTGTCTGTCTCCTGCTCAAGCAGGCCATCTGAATTCTACAGCAGAAGGGATCTCCGAGGAATCTAGCATCTATGATAGAACCCAATCTAACAAACTTGAGTCTTCAGAACAACGAGGATGGTGGACTGGAGTATTTGCGAATGTCATGCTGACTGAAACAAACAATCATTCCCACCCCCAATCCTTAGTGACAGATACATCGACTTCCAAACACCAATTAATACAGATGCCAGATACCACCAAATTAACCCCATACATCGGCTTAAGTCCAGTCTTGTCATCAAATATATTCTGTTACAAGGGCTATTCGGGATTTTCTAAACGCCTACTTCAGACTTGTTTCCTGAATGGTTACCAGCTTCTGACGGATCCGTTTACTAACATCAATAAAATTATACAAGTGTTTGGCTCACAAATTGGAAAGATCGACCAAAACAGAATGACCAGTTTCTTTCGGGATGCGCTTTTAGAAATAGGAGGAAATGCCACGGAGTATCAAACTCCTGTCTCCGCAGTTCAAGACTATGAATGGAATAGCTATCCAAAATCACTACAAGACAACTACCTCTATCCACGGGAGATTCCAGATAAGATTCAATCAAGCCAAGAGCTGCTAAATGTGTACGGTGTTCAGGATATTCTTTTGGGTAGGGGAATTGCGATAGATAGTGGTACTCCAACTGTTCAAGTCTGGAATGCAACCTACTCATTAATTTTTGACGTAAAGGCTTTCATTACGTGTACGTTTCCGATATTACGCAATAACATGGTACTAAGTTTGTATAGTCTTATCAGATGCTCCTATCTGTGCTGGAATCGAGCCCTTGTTCCCTCGTTACCACGTTGAGGCTGCGTTGCAGATGGCATTTGTGAACAACAACGAGGTGTAAATTCACGACCCTCTCTCTCTACGGCATGCCTTATGTTATTATCTTAACCTGTTTTGAGGTTACTACACGTTCGACACTGTTGTCTCCAAGACGGCGAAACTTAATCTTCTAGGTTACAATTCCTGCCGCAACGTGCCTGTCCCGAAAGAGGGCCCAACGGAGCTGAAAGGCCAGGAAGCCTGCAGTTATTTACTATTTGGCCGTCAGTTTGAAAATAGTACTATCAACGTTTGGACGTTAGATATAATATCCTATAATTCGATTGTTGCATTTACAGAACGCACAAAAAGTCTGAAGCGCCTCAATATTGTTGTTTTAATATTACTGACCCACAAACGCGTCACATCCACAAACTACAAAGAATTAATACAGATGCTGCCATCTTTCTCTTACTGAATCGATTTAGAATTGCTTTCTCACTTTTCAAGATTTGGTAATTCCAAAGATAGCAGAATACTCCACGGTAATTCGCTTTAATAGAAATAACTGATAGCTGAAAAGGTAACAAAATAGGTAAATAATTCCACTACACAAACCCCTGCAAGGAAATAATTGGTACATGATCTTTCAGTAAATCCATCATCTCGTTCCACAGCTTCTTCTGCATAATTTCTCCTTTCTGACTGCGCATGTATGCCAAAGCACTACCTGTCATTAGTCCATGCCAATTTTGGTTATTTCATATAATGTATTGCACTCACTTGGCAAGTTTCGCTTCACTCAGGTATTTACCATGCGTATTTGACCCTTTGGCCAGCGCAGCATCCATAACCAATCTTCCGCCTTCCTTGGGTTTACGGCCAATAAAACGATCAAAAAGTTGAATCGTCTTTTTACCGTCGCGATGCAGACCCGTATCGAGACTGCCCGGGTTGAAGAAATTGACAATAACTTCGCCAGCGCTGACCTGCGAGGCAAGCTGCCGGGCCCAGACAACATTGAGGAGTTTTGTTACACTGTATCTGTCCATTGCACTTCCAAAGACATCTTTTTTGTTCAGCTCTTCAAGGATATTCTCGGTATTTTGCTTTTTGAATGGCGTCGACATATGGACCTCCGAGGAAGTGAATGTTAGGCGAGAAGGCCGTCGTAACCCCTACGATGTTTCCTTCAAAACAGGTAAAATCAGAAGGGATAGCAATGCTGTAGAGAGGTGGTTGACTGTAATCGTGATTTGATGTTTGCCTGTTTCGAGGTGCACCACTCGAACTTGAAGGTCCCGGCATTTAGTATTACGAAGTCTAATCGCTGAAGGGACTGGATTGGATTCGGTGTCCAAATAACAAAACTAATTCAAATGACTCCATTTCAAGATCCCAGACTTCGATATTACCCTTAAATCCGGGATTTGGACGATAAATGCCTTCTTTTGCAGTAAATCCTTTACGTATGTCCCGCATAGCGAGTATTATGCTTTTGGCATTGAGCTTGGCGCACTGCCGAGCAGCTTCGAGTCCGATCTCAGAGTTTGCATCAGTGATCAAAATCACTCGGTCTATTAGAGTATTGGTAGGAAAAGTGTCAGCATCTTTGTTTTCAAAGTCTAGCGGATTAGGATTAATAAACACACGATATAATCCGGCGATCATTATATAGATAGACGCTTTCAGATCCTCTCTCTTTTGTGCAATGCCTAGAAATGCAGAATCCCAGGTTGTATCAGGATTGTTGAGTTGGAAGGTCGGTGGCAATCCATCTACGAATTCTTCCTGGAAACTTTTCATAAACATTGACACTATTTCAGGATTTCTTTTCTCTACATTCTAATTTGGAGAGCTAGCTAGTCCTCTTAATATCCGTGTTGCTTTAATGTGGTATAGTCGATCTATGAAAGGGGATAGGCGGTGATAATTCGCAGTCACCATCACTTGAAGGTATCATGTAGTATATCAACGTCACAATATACTTCAGTGATGAGTCGCCATCTTCCCAAGAAAGTCATCATGAATCTGAAAAATACAAGTTAATATTGTGGGGATTGAATATTGACAAGCCTTATATCCGAGGCACCTCGCTAAACTGTACCGCGCTTAATCCTATTTAATACCAGCTAGCAAATCTCGTAGCGAGAAGGAAATCAAGCTTCACCTTGATTATTTTTAAGGGGTAATTATTATAAAGTGTGATATAGTAATACAACGATCGGTAGTAGAATAATAGTAGAATCAAGCAGCCCAAGAATATCACGATCGGAGTATCAATATCATGAACCTTCCTTAGGGGGTCTTAAAATTGTTAGTATTAGCTTAATTCTTATGCGAAACGAATCAAATCGATTACCCATCCCAAACAGCCTTCGCCGAATCTCGGTTTCTAACCCACTATACACCCCCGGTGATTTCCGTAAGTGTAGCCCCATCTCATGAGCATCTTTCACAACATCACTCAATAGATACCAGCTTTCTTTGATTTGGGATTTATTCTTCACATAACAGATATAGATGAACAATTGCTAAATGCCAATTAATAAAGAAGCTCGGAATCGATGCGGTTTTCAAGTCTATGGCACTTTGGTAAACACGGTTTTCTAAGACCTCTACTGAAATGTTATCAATACCTTCCTGGGAGAAGTTTGGATAAGGGAAAACTTGCAGACTAGTAAGATAAAGCCAAATTATGAGCAACCCAAATTGAAATGACTCTTTCTCGCCGTGATTTGACTAACGCCACCATGAGTAATACTTCTCAAGAAACATAGCTGGATAACCCATTTCGCAAATCTAACTTATTTCTTGTAGAAAAAAATGAATTAAGGCGTCAACGACAGATCTTTTGAGCACTATCTGACGAATATCGGGATATATTTGTCGGCTAGTGCTATCTGAATTGACAGCGACCATATTTGAGGGTACTTTTTTATTAAATTCACTGAGATTTATCAGCCCCTTGTTATGAAGCTGCATCGCCAAAGACCTACAATTCTTTTAAAAGCTCAATATTTAGCACGCTACCTAGGCCATCGCTCATATAGCCTATACTCTCGAGGAATTCTGCTTCTATTTCCTAGTCTAACAATTCCGGGCTTTCTTCAAACTACAATACGATAGAATTGGATCTCCTGGCTTGAGTATCCGGCTGACGTCTATATGAAGTAAACTAATACACTACAAAACCAGAATTCGGGGCCGCTCACTCATCGCTTGATACTATAGAGATTCTCCAGTATTCTGGCCGCACAACTATATCGTACCGACACTGAGTCTCCAATCCTCAACTAAGACAATTGTTACAAGGGAGCTCGCGGTTACACTACCAAAATCAATTATCTTCCATACAAGAATTAGAGCATACGGAGGAAGTATGTGAAAGAGATTCCAAACAATACCTTTTGCTTTCGGCGATAGCATTGTAAGCATGACACAACAGCGCGTCTTTTATATTTCTTCCTTCCCCCATGAATATCTCCAAAACTTTGTAACATAGCAGAATTGATAAATCTAAGCGTGTTTGTATTTTGTTGTCAACTTGTTAATCTAAGTTATAGATTACAGTATACGGTATACCCTTGCCTTGATTGCCAGGGTCATATTGCGGGTTATTTCGGCCGAAAACAAGAGCCCAATTAATTTATATTATGTACGTGTAATTGCCATGGGGTCCGTGTACTGCCCCAAAAAAAAATCCGTTTGGATATTTGTATGGGGATCCGGACGATCCTATCGTTTTAATGATCTACCGAAGAATTTGTAAATGCATTAAACTTACGAAGGAAGTTGATTTAAGTACCTTGACACACTTTAACTTAACTTAACTCATTCAAACTTCCGGCCAAATTCATTAAGATGTCAACGTCAAATATGAGATTTCTGAAATACTTGATTGAACGCACACGAGACATGCTAGCACCACTATCACCTTCACGTAACAACATGGTAGCAGCCTCACAACATCTTAACACAAGAGTTTGTATAACAACGCCATCTATATCATCAAGGTAAGACCTTTAATCCGGCATCGATTTTCTATTAAGATGCAAGCACCTAATTTTAGCGAGCATATAAAACACAACATCCCAAGGACCAAACACCACTATCAACATGAATTACTCCAAAAGCCAACATGGACCCAATAAAGAAGTTACACACCCTAAATGCAATAAATCATATAGGTTTTATAACAGGACAGCTCTGAATCATCTACAGTACGATGCTTGCCAGCCATGAGACCACGTGACGCACATTATGGTTTATCTTGATCCCTTCCTTATACGCCAAAATCAACCCACAAATATTCATCTCGGGTCCTGGATCAGGCGAAATGTCTAATAGCTATGAACGATTTGATCACGAACTTCAAGATCTACACTTTCATTCTTTTGAGTTTTACTCACCAACAAAGAAGTGCCTCCTTTATGCCTACGTTAATATTGCGCTCAATAAGGGGGATTACAGAACAACCGATGACATTACAATTCCTACATAAATGCCTTTTCATTTCAAAGATAAATCTGGTCATAAGCCGAAACATGTCGAAAGATACATTTTGCCTATCTACATAAAGCTCAAACCCGCCTTTACGCCGCTTATCCTAGAGATAGAACTCTCATACGTTCAATCTACCAAAGGACTTCAGCAAATAGCAGCCTGAGACTGGAGATTTTACAATACGATAGCCCTACCGCAATAGCTCAACAATTGCCAGACTTTTCACATAGAGAAATACAATCAACCGACTACACAATCACAAATTCCAAAAGGCTTTCAGCTCAGACACCAATCAACGCTATATGATTAAAGACCCTGAACGTGCACCATATACGGCAATCAGCTACCAGTAGAAAACAGCTACAGCCCACCATTTTAACCAGTTTATTTGCCAATAATATACAGGTTTAGTGTTTAACCACTTCCGTGGCTTTTATAAGTGTGACTGAATTGAGAGATCATTCGGGCCCCATCACTTCCATGGTATTGAACACTCTATAAGCATATAACGCCCCTTCCAGAAAAGTAAAAACTGCAATAAATCACTACCCAAAGTACTCCACAAGCATCCTAGTCTTCCACACGGATATAACGGTATGGTTTAGCAGTAAACGGTCCATCCTTCCACCCAACTGGGCGCTTGTAAGCCACACAGCCATAAGTACCACGGCATTCGAGAGTATTATAATTTTTCTTGCTATTATCAGCCCAGGAGTGGAAGAGGGTAACATGACCTGCAGCACCAGCAGTGCCAGGACCGAGAGTACCGACGAAATCACCGGGCTTGAGATCGTTCCAGGAGATAGACTTGGCAATTTGAGGAAGACTAACGGTATTGTAGCCAGGAGCAGAGGCGTGTAGTGCCATAGTGACGAATCCAGAGCAATCGGTGCGGTAGCGGGTACCTAGGGAGTCAGGGTAGGTGGCACTCATAGAGTATGGAACATGACGGGAGACCCAGTTCTGACCACGGGTCATAATCTCGCTGCGCTTGACTTTTCCATTAATAGACGAGCTGCCACCAGTGTTACCACTATTTGAACCGCCACTGTTGCACTCTTTTGTGACCATTTTAGATGTGCCAGTCTTCACGTAATAGTCGCTGACGTAACAACCATCGGACGTCTTGTCCCAGAGATTGTGTCCCATGATGCTCTCGCCCACAACTTGGCAGGTAATCTTCAAATCGGTGTTTCGAGAATACGCCTTGATATACTTGTTTGATAAGGAGGGGCCATCGCGACAGTTGAGGGTATCTGCGATAAGGGGATATGCACTGACTAGAGAGGAAGCTGCGGCCGAATAGAGTGCTAGTATCGTAAACTGCATAGTGGTGTTATACACTTTTGTGAATGTGTGATTATTTGGTGTTGTATTTTTTGGGAAGTAATTGTTTGTGCTTGTTATATGTTTGTAATGGAGGCTCGTTGATAAGGTATTGAGATAGTGCAAAATGGAAGCTTCAATATTAATTTATATAGTTTTTCTCAACACATCTATTACTATAAGACGGCGGAATCCTGATATATCGGCATAACATCAAAGAGTCGAGAGGTAATGATTTCAGGGAGCTCCAACTTGTTTCTGGCATCAGGATCAAAATGGCTAAACAAGCAATCCGTAGGAATATATTTCAAATAGTTTAAGGCTGTGAAATAATTCACACATATAAAGTTTGCCCTGCCTGCTCGCCAGATTGGCTATAGCAAAAAGGTGGCCTGGTGCCAAGCTTGTAGGAATACATTATAAGACGGCCAAAAGTTTCCTTTCTGAGTTGTAAGGTAACTAGATCCTAGGGCTTCCATCAACCATGTCAGCATGGTGTTTTTTTCAGCTAGCTTCGTAATGTCTACCAACCCCCGCCTTTAACGCGAGCAGAGGCGGCGCAACCTGCTATCAACCTGGCACGGTTATTGGCAGAGCTTGCTATTCCAACTGCCAAAAGACAGTATATTTGATCAAATCACAAGAGCTCAGCACAAAATGCAGGTATAAATTATATTTTTAGGCTATAACTCCAGGCTGTACTTCTTCACCAAGGGTCCCGAATCTTTTTTGTTAGCACTGTAGGTACTTCTGCTAAAGGAGTGCACTGAAGAAGTGCACCTATTGTAGTGAGGGCCAAAAAGACCCGCTTCTGACTTCCTCATTTTTAAAGGATTATTGGTATTAAAATAATTATGGCCTCCGAATGTTAATGCTATGACCAGTCTTTCGGCACAGCCCTGTACTCTTGGAAGCGAAGGACTCGTGGAGCCACCGCCACTAGCTAATTGAGTGTGGCGCGGTTAATCCTATCCCATCCACTCCATTGTACTTACAAAAATGACTCCGCAGCCGACACCGGCAAAAGATGTTGCCGCATAGGTATTTTGGAACGGTGCTACATGAAAGTAGTATCACGTGACCTTTGTACACTGAATACCTATGTTTATTATCATTGTGACTAAATTCTGATTCTCCAATCTTGGTCCAGAGTCAGCTGACACGTGTAGTCGGTTCTAAGCAACAGCAACAATGTCAAGATATCCCATAAAACGCAGCCTGAATTATAATATATTACATATTTGATAATAGTCGTGATATAACATATGTTAAACATGGAGTGCAATATGCAGGAACATTTTTAATATCGCCTGAGAAGTTCTTATAATACAAAAAGATTTAAGGTCGATAACAATAATCTATAATTGTAATGCTATTATGTCAAATTCATTCGTTATTAATTGAAGTGAAGTTTTATTTTTTTGAAACTATGGACTCTTGGATTATTCGTCGCCTATATATTCTTATTTTCTGGGCAATAATAGTATCTTGTAAATTTATTTCACCTTTTGAGTTTCTTGCAATCATCTGTGGTTTGTTTTCGATTACCTTCAGTCTACTAGTGCTAAATAATAGTCGAGAAGCAGTTATGAAATGAAAGTAAACATTCTGCTTTTATATTCAACAATATTCGTTCTCTTTACCTACAATGTATAAATTTGATCTATAAGCATAATCACAACCGGCTCTACTAGAGCTAACGAGATATTAGACCATTCATACATATTAATTCTATAAGCTCTTCGACATCCTATAAGTTTTTAGATATATACACCCTGTTTTTTAACTACTGTCTTAGGTAAACAACATTATTCAACAAATTGACATCATATTGTTTGATAGAGTAAGACGCTACCAACAAGATGATATTAAGCAAGCTGATAATCGAAATATATAGGCTCTAACTCCGAGTGGGCACCAAGTCTGTCATCACTGGCCTGCGATGATTTCTACGAAAGGTTGCAGGATAAATCAAGATCGATTTAAGGTAGCTTGTGCCGTAACTTACCATCGTGCTTGGAATGAACCGTAACGATGAGAGTAGGACGGGTAAACATATAGCTACAACCGCGATCGTAATTCTGCCAGAGATTAGGTTCTATTGTCTCCAAGAGAACAACCTTTCCTCAGAAATGTATCTTTACTGACGTCAAAGTGCTATGGCCTTTCTCGTTGACCTCGAAATCTGACAGATAATTGTATTGCAATTGCCAATGCACAGAGCTGACTAAGCAAGGTTTGTTCAAGGCACTTTTGCCGTCAATGGTAGCTTCCAGAGGACTCGAGACATTTTATGGCACCAAACCCTCCGGAACTGATGCAAAGTTGAAGTCGGTTGCGTTATGCGTGGCCTGTAGGGTGGCTTTTGCATTGATTTCATCCTGCCGTGCAGCAGCTAAAGCGGCCTTGTATGACAAGAGGGGGACATATTTATAACTCCCTAGAGTGCCAGTTGCGAGGTGAGATACTCAGTAATCTTCAATTAGGCCGATCGCCTGTCTGTCACTCAGTGGGCAATGAACATCGATGCAAAGAGCCATGGTCTTGAGGAACGTGATATCTTGGACGAAGCATTTTGACAGTGTTGAGACTGGATTGTGTGCTGTTCCATGATTTTCAGTTGAGGATGATGGCGTGCATGCTAAAGTTTGTTTTCTAATCAGGCTACGAAAGGCAAAGGTGCAAGTTAGATTGTATAATGACTTGCCGTATGCTATTATGCCAGTACCATCCGCTCTTGCACCTTTTGTATATAGTTGCAAAGTATTCAGACTCGAACCAGCCAGAGAAGCAGTTGAACAATGGCGATCAATCCTAAATTAGTCTCCTTGTCGTCACAAGATCAATCTACGATATCTTGAGTTAAGTATGCCGCTAGAGCTTATGTAACGCGAATCTAAAAGAAATAAGAACTGAGCAGTCAAACTCATGCAATGAGACAGGCAAATGATGTTGCATGGAGCTAGTACCCATGGTTTAATAATATTTTTGAATCACGCATAGAAGGATCTTCTCGTGTGGGCTGAACAGTGTGTTTTGAATTAAAACCAAAGCCCCACAGCAGGAAACAGATTCTGTTGAGGACATTTGAGCTGTTTAATTCTGGGCTGCAGAGCTTGGAAGTCTTAAATATCTTGGCTTGAGCAAGTTGTTTCCTGAGTTGGACCACTTACAGAGAACTATAAGGAATTGATATGCAAGATGAGTAGAAAACATTTAAAATTTTAGAAGCTACGAAGTGGATGGCGAATAATAGTATAACAGATGTCTAAGTTTTGCTTTATGGGGACGGTTCAAGTTACTATTTACGCTACCACTTATGAAGGGACATTTTGGAGGAAAATCGGAGTTTACAGGCTTCTGTGTGTCCGTTCCCCGCGCGAATCCGACTTCGCTTATGAAAATTTATCTCATAGAAAGGTCATGGTAAGATCAAGTATTAAGTCAGCTTTATATATCTATACACTTTCTAGTCTTTTACTCCAACGATCTCATCAATTGCTAGTACTGGAGGTTCTAAATTATTGTAGCTATTATCCGCAAATCAGCCAGAAGTATCCATTCAAGCATTACCAAGCTGAAAAGACAGCTTGGCTAGCTAAACATCCTAAATTACACAATAAGGAACAGCTGCTTCTTTGAGATTTTCGCATCATAGGAGAGAATTATGCCGTTTACATTATTATTCATTATATTAGGGATGACAAGTCCCGCCTGTGTGGGAATGTCCACGACTGTGCGTCACTTGTTCCATCTAAAAGTATCCGTATTCAACTTAGAGATTAATTTTTAAGAATCTTCGATTTCAGACTTCTAAAACACCTTGGGAGCCCTGATGTCATGATGTAAGACTTTATGATCTTGCGGTCTCATATTCGCTCCACTATTATCCACCTCCGTATCCAATTTTAACACAACCAACACTCGAGTTTTGGAAACAAGAAAAGTCAGCACAGACTCGACCATGTCTTAAGGTAACTTTTATCAACATTTAATTTTCAATGATAAGATCGAACCGTAAACAAAACGCTATACAGTACTATACTGTTTCGCTGAAAGAAGCGATAGCTATCCTAGTTCCAACAACGTATTTCCCACCTCTGAAAAATTGTGTATACAACGTAAATCAAAGGCCGTCCAAATCAAGGATTCCAGAACCCTGTGATTTATTTCTTCTTTTCGCTCGGCATGGGAGAATAATCTATCAATTGAAAGGTGAACCATTCTAGCCTATTAGAGAGGAAGTATCTCACATATTTCCAATTTCTTGCGTCTTGGCGTTAGGGTAGTAACCCTCGTTAAAACATATTATTGATTACACAGCTGCGCAAGTTAAATACTCCCAACATCTCGCACTTTTCTGAATTGCGCAAGTCTCATTATTCAATACTTGACAACTTCGCTTGGCTTTCTTTTTTTCTTTTTTTGAAAGCAAAATGTACAAGAAAACCCTGGTTATGTGACGTTGTACTCTCTTTCGTGCATGGAAAGGGATAATTTAGGAACAAGTGAGGGCCATCAGCAAATCAGAAAAGTCCCTAGGAGATAAGAGCCGATAGTTCATATGCCGCCTATGTATGAAAAATAATTAGGTTCCTTTATCGAAATCAAAAATCCCTTGAGCTCGTATCATAGAACAAACTTTCACCATGCATGATATCATCCAGGTGGTATTCTCTAATAACCGAGTGAAATGCATTACTCCTAGTAGGCCTTAAAACATACAGGACATCGGCGCTAAAAAGATCGCAGATAGCATCCCCAACCCTCGCACCTGTAGGCACACTCATGAGTCGCCCATCACTTGTAACAGTAAATGCAAAACGACTTTTTGAATACCAACGATCTAATGACGCTTCAATAATCCCATGCCATTCAGAGTGCGGAATGACCTCATCCAATCCACGGATTTGCTTCCTTCTCGAGAATATGACGCGACTGCTGCTGCCAAGTGTGTTCTTTTGAGAAGCTTTGTGATATCCGAATTGAGATGGATCTTCACTGTAACTATTTAACTTAGCGATCCAGTCACAAAGTAATGAATGTAATCTATGCTGAAATAATAGATAATCGGTTATAAACGCCGTGAGGGTTTCGGCAAAGTAAAGCAGATTATAGTCAAATTTACGAGAAAGACATTGATACTAAAGAGAGCCAAAAGCAGTTATTAAAACTCTGATTACCGAATCATGTATTTACTCATGACTCCCGGCGCGCGTGACTGACGGAGTTTCTTGAAGCCGAAATCCAGGCGAGCGAGACCCCATCGGAATAGATGTGGGAAGAATTCGTGGTTGTATAGGGTCGCTTATAACCCCCACCGGAGCGGGTCCCTGGACCCCTGGTAATCTCGGACCGTTTACCCCACAACCGGGGCCCCCACCCCGTTATGCACCCCGCAAAAGCGGCTTACGAGGAAAAGTGTTAATGCTCGTGATGTTTGTGTTATAGGGGTACAAACAAGTTTCCCAATAAGTATAATGATATAATAGTCATGATAGTTTAATATAAATAAACCATCCTGCTTCTTATAACAAGAAACTTTTCATACTTCACGAGGCTTCGTCCACCTGGAATATAATTAGTATTTGTGGCAATATGTTGGGCCTTCTACCCGCATTCCTTGTTCTGCAGACAACTTTCGGGTCTGTTCTGGTCAAGCGAGCCACAGTCTCTGGGACGGCTGTTGTCCATCTTGACACAAATACCGGCAACCCGCAACATTTGGCTTCAGGATTTATCTACGGCATTCCAGATGCTGCCGACCAAATTCCAGACCACTTCTACACTGATATCGGTTTTAACTTTGGAAGAGCCGGCGGAGCACAAACCCCAACTAAAGGGTGGCTTGGTGGTGTTGCGGCATATGTGGTATGTTAAAAACAAGACAAAAAGCTTGGGAAATGATGCGTGAAAAGGGAATGATTCTAATATTCAACAGCCTCGCTTTGAATCCACTTTGAGCAACTATAAAACTTGCCGCAAATACGGCGCAAACTTCAACATATTGCTGCATGACTTATGGGGTGCTGACACTACACAGAGTAGTAGCGATCCCATGCCCGGCGATAATGGAGATTGGGCAAGTTTCGATAGCTTTCTAGAACGGCTTTTTGCCGACATCAAGTCAAATGACATGACTGCAGGCATGGTTTGGGACATTTGGAATGAGCCGGATGTGGGAGCTTTTTGGTCCAGGCCCCAATTCCAATGGATCCAGATGTGGGGAAGATGCTACTATAAGATCCGGTAGAGAACCATCGCAGCACTCTTAATATTGTGGCTAATCATTCTCTCAGCGACGCGTTTCCCGATGCAGTGACTACTGGTCCATCGCTCGCTGCAGCACCTGACACAAGCAATACCTGGTGGACCAACTGGGCTGCATTCGTTGCCCAGAACGGAAGCATTCCAACCCAGTACGCATGGCATATGGAAGGTGGTGGTGGGGACATGCAAAGTTCAGTTGCAAGGTACAAAACTATTCTCTCTAACGCCAAGCTGGCTACGGACCATGTTATCAACATCAATGAGTACGCAGTGTTCAGCGAGCAGGTCCCAAGCGGTGGTGCCTGGTGGATCTCACAGCTAGAACGAGTCAACGCTATAGGTCTTCGAGGAAATTGGCTTTCAACTGGTGCGCTCCATGATTTTCTGGCTGGCTTGTTAGGGAAACCGAATGCTGGCACAAGTTCCTATAGCCCAACGGCAGGTGGGTATTATCCAGCAGCTGAATTCCAAGTCTACAAGTACTATAACAAGAACATGACTGGGTACCGCGTCGCTACCGAACCTACAGCCGATAAGAACGGAGATATATACAGCGTCGTAGGAGAGGATCGAGTCAGACTGTTGGTAGGTGCTCGTGTTGCTACTGGAACATGGGAGATCAAGATTTCAAGTCTTTCATCTGTTGGCCTACCTCCCAATGGTACTTTAAATATCCACACTTACCGATTTGATGGGAGTTCGGCAAATCACTTCCAGGAGGTCAGTCAAGCCACTGATTTGGGCAACTACGGGCACACGTATTCGGGAAATTCAGTAACATTCCCCATTTATTCGACGGAAACGACCACTGGCCTTGCGTTCGAGTTCTCTCGAACTGATGGGGGAACAATATGAATATGCAACTAAATAGGAACTTCTTTTATATAATATAATATTAGTAGATCCGCCAAAATTACAAAATTACAAAATTACAAATCTACTAAAATGGGGCGGGAAATATACATGCTTCCATTCAGAAAGGTTCTTCATACTAATTTTACTCCTTGCTGAAGATTTTTATATGATGTTCCAACCACTGGTCTAAATGGATACGACAT
>Ga0247734_1001001_pt1 | contig 22644 bp, 22 predicted proteins | sample UWRJL103311B2_FD_180933 | JGI IMG/M metagenome (GOLD analysis project Ga0247734, IMG submission 180933) | Plant litter microbial communities from Arlington Agricultural Research Station in Wisconsin, United States - UWRJ-L103-311B-2 | ecosystem: Environmental > Terrestrial > Plant litter >... | reverse complement strand
AGCTACCTTTTCTTTTTTGTTACCTTTGAATATAGTTTACATCTTAAACTTTTTAACTGGCCTTAATATTCATGAAGAAAACTATTCCTTTCTTAAAAAAGAGCTTTCCTGTTGTATTAGGAGGCTTAATGCTAACTGCCACTATTACTCTCATGAGTAACAGCGGTATGAAAACCGATAAAAAAGCACCAAAAAAATTAACAGAAGCAAACCTGAAAGTTGATACTGTTGCAACAGGTTTGAAAATGCCCTGGGCTACCGCTTTTTTGCCAAACGGAGATTTGCTGGTAACTGAACGTGCAGGAAAACTAAGGCTTGTAAAAAATGGGGTTTTGGATCCAAAAGAAATATCCGGAATACCGGAAGTGCATTATAAAGGGCAAGGCGGCTTGCTTGATGTACAACTACATCCTGATTATGCAAAAAATGGCTGGATTTATATTAGTTACAGTTCTGCTAAAAAAGATGGTGAAGAAGGAGATGACGGTGGTGCCAATACTGCATTGATGCGGGCAAAACTGAAAGACCACGAATTGACAAATATTGAGCAATTATTCAAAGCAGTTCCTAACGTAAAAGGAAATCCTCACTTTGGCGGACGTATTGTTTTTGACAAAAAAGGATATGTTTTCTTGTCTCTTGGAGAGCGCGGACAGAAAGAAAATTCGCAGAATCTGGGAAAAGATCAGGGAAAAGTAGTGCGTTTGCATGAAGATGGAAAGATCCCGACTGATAATCCATTTGTAAAAACAGAAGGTGCCCGTCCTGAAATCTGGTCTTATGGTCACCGTAATCCACAAGGAATGACGATTCACCCAACTACTGGAGTAATTTGGGAACATGAACATGGCCCGCAGGGTGGTGACGAACTGAATATTGTTGAAAAAGGCAAAAACTACGGCTGGCCGCTGATTACTTTTGGAATCGATTACGACAACAGTATTATTTCAAATGATACAGCTCGTGCAGGAATGGAACAGCCTGTGATTTACTGGAAACCATCTATTGCTCCATGCGGAATGACTTTCGTTACCAGCCCTCAATTTAAAGACTGGAATGGCGACTTAATTGTTGGCTCTCTCAAATTCGCTTATCTGCAGCATTTGACTGTTAAAGGAAACAAAGTTACAGCCAGGGAAATTATTTTTCAGGGAATCGGCCGGGTAAGAGATGTACGTCAGGGGCCGGATGGAAATATTTATGTAGTACTGGAAAACTCGGGTAAAATTGTGAAGATCAGTCCGAAATCATAATGGAGAAGTTAGAGTGTTAAGAAGTTAGAGTAGTTAATCCGGCGTATTCCGAATTAATATCGGCTATTTTAAGTTCAATGTAACTTCTCTAACTCCTTAACTTCATAACTTCTACCTTAAAAAACCATGAAATTATTATTAGCTCTATTCTCAACCCTAATTTTATGCTCAGCTATTTATCCTAATCAGGATGATGAGCTGGCTAAAAGTATTGAACGCGGGAAAGGAATTTATATGGAAAACTGTGTCACTTGCCACATGGGTAATGGTGAAGGAATTCCGCAAACCTTTCCGCCGCTTGCAAAAGCAGATTATTTGGTTAAAACTCCTGAAAAAGCAATTCACGCTATCAAGTTTGGTTTACAGGGAAAGATAAAAGTGAACGGCCTTGATTTTGATAATTCAATGCCGAATCCGGGCTTAGATAATGACGAAATTGCTGATGTAATGAACTACATTCAAAATTCCTGGGGTAATTCTTCTGAGAAAAAAATTGTAACGGAGAAGGTGGTGGAGGAAGTGAAGGAAAAGTAACTTTTTATATGAGTTTTAAGATGGTGTATTCAAAACAATAGCTTATTCATTTTAAACAAAAAGACTTGCTAACACCGCCTAGACTTGGCAAGTCTAGGCGGTGTTAGCAAGTCTTTTTTAAATTCAAATAACTAGTTTTTTAATTACTTAGAAAATTTGATAAAATTGGTAACCAATCCACCGGCAGTTATTGTGTTAATTTTTTCCGATTTTCCTGTTGCCGGATCATACTTGTAATATCCATTCAACTTCAAATCCGGATTGTAAATCGGGAAATAAAATTTACCATCGTAAATGGTGGAATTTGGATATCCGTAACCCGCCGTTATGGGCAAATCCGCAATAGCCGTTGCTGTTTTAGCATTCATATCCAGTTTTACCCAACGCTGATTTGGGCCGTAGAATGCAAGTGTCTGAAGTTCAACATATTCTACTGCCGTAATTGTCTGTGCGCCAAGTTTTGCAATAAGTTCCAACAAACGCGGAGGATCCTGTTGTCCTGAAATACAGGCATAAACAATTCCATTTGCATCGTAAATTGTCCCTAGAACTAACTGGAAGGCTAAATTGGGGAATCCAAAGGCTGTGACCGGATTGAAAGAATATGTTGAATCAAAATCCGTTTTGCCCGCAGGAATTTTCAATATCTGCGGTTTTGAACGTTTGGCGCTATTAGGTCCAAGCTGTCCATCAAGTCCATATTGCCCCTGTGTTACCACATATACATTACCTTGTTCATCCACAAGTCCGTTTTCTAACCCTCTTGAAACCGGATAAGTAGCTTGTTTGAAAATAGTTGTTTTTTCCCATTTTTTAGTAGCAACATCAATTACCTCAACATATACATTCTGAGAATCATAATATTGGCCTGTCTTGCTGCTGTTGGTATAAAGTGTTACAAATAATTTTTTGTCCGTTGGTCTGTAAATTAAATGTGTATAAATATTAGTTTCGTTATCAGGGAAATTTTGAGCCTTAGACATATCAACCTGCCCTAAATTTTGCATGGTTGTCGGATTAAAAAAGAAAATTGCCCTGTTACCACCAGTTGTATAAATGCCCAGGTCGTCACTTAATATTTTTACAGCGGAAACAGCATCAAGCAAAGGAATACTTGCAACTTCTACAATAGCACCTGAAGATTTTAAAATCGCTTGCTTCGATAATTTCTTATCGCTGAGCTCTCCTGCTGTATAAATGAAGTTTTTATGAGTTGTTCTGACAAAAAAGTTACCGTACGCCGTCTTTTTTGTCATATCTAAATCTCCGGAAGGCAATGCATTGAAATATCCTGCATAATAACTAAAACCAGCTGTTGACTGAGAAATAGTAGCCATCACATAACCTTCTTCCTGATAAAGTGATTCCACTGCAGGTTCTGTAACGTCATCTTTACTACAGGAAATGAGGGTTGCTGCTAATAAAATAGAAAGTACAATTTTAGTCCTTTTCATTGTTTAGTTTAGTAAATAATTATTTGTTAGTTAATTGAAAATAGAAATATTTGGAGGGGTTTACTTTTATTTAATATGGGATGCAATTTTTGTGGCTAAATTCTAATAGCTTATTGCCAACTGCTGACAGCCAACAGCCAATCAAAAATTCGTCAGCTCGTAAATTACCTTTATATTAAAATTGATTCCTGCTCTTGGCACCAGGTAGTTGTCAAAAAGTTCAGCATCGAAAACGTTAAGGACATTCAAAGAAGCAGTCAGCGCGCGCTTAGGAAATTTATAAGAAAAACCTGCATCAAGCCTGTGTTGTACAGGCACATAAGCTTCCGGAGTATTTTTCTGACTATTTTCTTTTCCGATCGTTATGTGATTAAAAGCAGCTATATAATTGTAAAACAGATAAGCCCTGAAACGGTCATCATTTTTAATCAGGTTACTTTTTTGCCATGAAAATTCAGAGTTAGCATAAAAATTGGGGTTGTTTGGAAAATCAGTTCCCACTAAAAACTGGCTGTCTGCAACCAGCACTTTTGTAAATGTTTTTCTTAGAAATGTCACATTTGTTTTCAGGCTGAATGCATTGTTATAAGTAAGCGCAATATCACCTTCCACTCCTACTGTTCCCACCTGATCTGCATTATCATAACGCCTTATTACCCCGCTTCCAATGAATATAATATCATGCTGGTTCCGGTAAAATCCATTAACTGTGGAAGTGATATTAAGGAGTTTGTTAATAGGTTTGGCCAGCGAAAAACCAAGGTTTAAATTATCACTGCTTTCAGGTAAAAGGTCTGTATTACGAATAATGTCAGCTCCATTTCCTACAAACTGATAAAACAAAGGAATCAGAAAACCTTTTTCATAAGAAGCTCTTGCAAAAAGCCCTTCGGTGATATCATACTTCAAAGCCGCGTTGTATCCCCAGATTCCACCTTTCTTTTTAACCAGCTGAAAAGTATTGTTTTCTGCTCCATCCAGCATATAATCAAATCTTTTCAGCGCGGTTGAAAAAGTTAATCTATTCAAATAAAGACCTTCATATTGAATTCCTGCAACATTTTTAGTCAAATATTGAGGAACACGCAGGTAATCTTCCGCCGGGTTTTCTTCCAGATAATCAATCCCGGTAAGCTTCTGTTTGGCATACAGATTTGAAAACAAAAGCTTATGATTTGTTGCAATTTTAAACGAAACACTCGTCCTGTTTACTGAACTCTTTATATAAGTTTCCGAATTAGCGCGGTAATATTCTCCCTGTGTACCTTGTCGTCCTACAATTTTCCCACTCCAACTGTAAACATTTCTGGTGGTATCTACATAACCCAGAGTCTGATCACTGTAATTAAAAGTGGTTGTAAAAAGCCCTTTTTCTCCTAAAAATAATTTATCATATTTTAGAATTGCTGACAAATTTTGAGCAGTGTAATTGGCTTCTCCAAAAGCAAAACCTGTAACCCTTGCACCATTTTGCAGTTGCTTGTCGCCGCCTGATAAATTTAATGTCAGCTTTAATTCGTCAGCCCATGGCTTGCTGTGCGTTCCTACTGTAATGCTCCCAAAAGCCATCCGATAACGATCGTGAAACCTGCGGACTCTTTCTCTTTTGTTATTTTTTTCAAATATCTGAGCGTCCATTTTATAATCATTATCTGAATAATTATAAGCTCCAGAAACATTTATGAAGTAATTTTTAGCATTGGTCAGCCCCAACGTAACATCGGCCAAATGAGTATTGAAAGACCCGACATTATAAGAAGCTTTTAAAGAATTATATGATTTTTGTTCCGTTATCAAATTAATTCCTCCACCCAAAGCGTCTGTTCCAACATCAACCGGCAATACGCCTTTATATACATCAATACGTTTCAAATTTCCGATTGGCAACGTTGAAATATCGAAATTGGGATAGATGAATTCCATAGGAAGACCATCAATATAAATCCGAACAGCATTGCCCCGCATACCGTTAATGGATATGTCAGAGTTGTCACCTAAAGAACTGGATCGGCGGATTCGCACACCCGACAGCCTGTCAACCACATCGGTGATCAGCACATTCTGGCTAATTACATTTTTGATTTCCACACTGCTGATTGCAATGGGTTTGGTTTCAAGAACTTTGGTTTGTTTCTCAGTTTTAACAAGTACTTCATCCAGTTCAGTAGCAGAATTGATGAGCACAATTTCCTCAAAAACGGACTTTGCGGCAACTTTTATACTCTTTTCAAAAGTTTTAAAACCAACGTGGCTCACTACTAATTTGTATTCTCCGTCAGCTACATGATCTATTTTAAATTTCCCTTCTTCATTTGTAGTAGATGAATAATTTGTACTTTTCAGAGATATGGTAACAAAAGGTAAAAACTCACCATTTGAATTTTTTACAGTTCCATTTACTGAAACTTCCTGCCCAAACGAATTTATAGAAATAAAACAAAATGTAATTAATAGCAAAAATATTCTCATATCATCAATTTATTGAAACAGCGGCCAAATGTAGAAAACTTATTTGTAATTAGTTTAAATAATTATAATATTTGTAAAAATTAATTTATGCTTCCATTTTACTTTATCCTGGCCGGGATGTACTTGTACTATTCTAAGTCAAAGTATTTTCCAACATTTTTGTCTGGTACCAGCTTCAATCAAGCACGCTGGATCGGGTCTTTACTTTTTATAGTTGGGACAATCAATTTTGTATACACTGAAGGCTGGGCAAGTGGATTGTTGCTTTCCTTAGCTGCCTCAACTTTGGGAATGATGATGGTTCAGTTATTTGCTGTTTTGGGCAGGAAATATTTTTATGGATTGGTGGCAGTTGTACATGGTTTGCTATTGATAGAACTTATTTCCTATGCCTGCTAAGAACGAATATTTAACTACACCAGGACAACGTGCCCTGAAAATTACAGCTGGCCTTATTGGAGGTTATTTTCTTTCGGTTGCAATTCAAATGGTACTTAGTGTAATGATCCCAGACAGAACAGCCGTCATACTTACAGGTGCATTTTCAGTATTTATACTTTGGGTAGCGTTTATGGTGCTCGCTTTTCTTGCCCGTAATGGCTGGATTATCTGGGGAATTTATCTTGTAAGTACGCTTATTTGTGCAGCTATCATTTACCTCCTTAAATAGTTATGAAATTAAAAGGTTTACCTAACAGGCTTTACAATATCACCTTTCATACACATACTGTATCCGGAATCGTGATTAGTTTTGCTTTGTATGTTATATTTTTTGCAGGTGCTTTTACTTTGTTTAAAGACGAGTTTTATCAATGGGAAAATCCGCAAGCCCGTGAGCCCCTGACAGAAAGTATTGACTATGATTCCATTCTGGCAACCTTGAAAAAGGCTAAACCATTATTCGACTTATCGGAAGACATTACCATACAAATGCCTTCAAAAGAAGAACCTCAAATGAGCATATACGGACATTTAATTGTTCCGAAAGGTAAGCCGGAAGTTCATTACAATACTTTTTATTCACCCAACAGTAAAAAATTCAGCGAAGAAGAAAAATCTACCATTGGCGAAACACTTTACCGCCTTCACTTTTTTGATCAGATACCGATTGTAGGAAGATTCATTTCAGGTTTTATAGCACTGTTTTTCGCTTTTGCAGTTGTAACCGGTGTGATGATCCACTGGAAAAATATGTCTTCCAAATTCACCGGTTTTTCTATTAAAGGAACCTGGAAACAGATCTGGACTAATTCACATACCGTTTTTGGTTTGCTTGGCCTTCCATTTCAGTTTATGTATGCAATCACCGGTGCTTATTACATGCTTTCATTTCTGGTCTTGTTGCCTGTTGTCGTCGTTTTTTTTGATGGAGATCAGGAAAAAGCACTGAAAGTAATTGTGGAAGAAAGAGCATTGGAAACAAAAGAAAATTCTCCTTTTACAACCAATAACTTAAAGCTGACAAGCATATTGGACAACGTTAAAAAGGAAAATCCGGAACTGGAATTCAAGTTCTTACAAATCAAACACTTTGATAGAGAAGACGCGATTATGGCAGTCGCATTGGAAAACAGCAAAACTTTTGCAGGTGATGGCTCACTTTCAATTACTTTACGTGACGGCAAAACAGTTGCAGATTATTTGCCAGGAAAAAAGACTTATTCACAGTCCATATTATATGGAATTGCCCGGCTTCATTTTGCAACTTTCGGTGGATTAATTCTTAAAACCATTTATTTTTTGCTGGCCCTTCTCACTTGTTTTATAATTATCAGCGGTGTGTTATTATGGAAAGAAGCACGAAACAAAAAGAGTTATACAGACAAACAAAAACGCTTTCATCACCGTGTTACCATGAGTTATCTGGCTATTTGCTTTGGTTTGTTTCCGGCAGTAGCAGTACTTTTTAATGCAGAACTTTTAGTACCGGATATTGAAAAACATGTTTTTTTGGTTAGAACAGTGTTTTTTGTCTCCTGGTTAATATTTACTACTGTTGGTTTATTTTCAAAAAATGAAGCGAAAGCAACGCAGCTTTATCTTTACTTGGGAGCAATATTCTCAATCATTGTTCCGGTAACCAATGGAATAATAACCAATGACTGGATTTGGATCACTTTGGCAAAAGGAAATTATTTTGTAGCCGGAACTGACATTTTCTGGTTTATTACAGGAATTATATCTTTATCTATCGCTTTTTCTGTAAGCGGAAAAGAAATAGAAAATAAGGTTTCACGCAAAGTAATAAAGGAAGAAGCAGAGAGCACAAAGTAAATGTTCTTCTTTGCGCCCTCTGCTTTTAAACTCTCCTACTTTGCGTGAAACTTTTTTTCTTTTACACCGCGTGAGACAGCATCAGCTGAGCTCCTTTTATAAATTTAGCACATAAAGCCTGGTATTGTTGATGCGTTTTCAGATTAGGATCAAATTCCTGACCGACAGATGTAAACGCTTTAAGTTCTGAGAAATCCTTATATATGCCCAATGCCTTCAGGCCCATCATAGCTGCACCTGCTGCACCAGTTTCAACAGTTTCATTTAATACCACTTTTTTACCAAAAATATCCGCTAACATTTGAACCCAAACCGGACTACGTGCAAAACCGCCGTTTGCATAAATCGTATCGATATCCTGCATTTCCAATAATATTTTACCAATACTGCTCAGGTTCAAAAGAATTCCCTCCATTACAGATCTTGCAAAATGAGAACGCGTATGCTGGATATCCAATCCTGAAAAACCACCCCGAACTTCGGAACTCCAAAGCGGGGCGCGTTCTCCCAATAAATATGGATAAAAAAGCAATCCATCAGAACCTGGTTTTACTGTTGAAGCTTCTTTGAAAACTGCATCATATTCTTCTTTTGGAAAAAAAGTATTCATCAGCCATTCAAATATTACCGCACCATTATTGGAAGGGCCGCCGACGATAAAGGTTTTTTCATCCAATACGTAACAAAATGTCTTCATTAAATGATCGGTGTAGGCTTTATCAAAACTGATTCGAACGGCAGCACTGGTACCAATTGTAACTGCCATGGAACCGGTTTTAATCGCCCCGCTTCCCAAATTAGCCAGACAGCCGTCACTTGCGCCCATAATTAACCGGGTTCCTTCCGGTAATTGAAATAAGTTATCCGCCGGCAATTTTTCAATGTGATAAGGAGAAACAGCCTGGGATAATTTTTCAGATTTTAATCCTAATTTTTTCAGCGTGTATTCGTCCCACTTCATCTCCCGGATATTGAACATCCCGGTTGCAGATGCAATGGAATAATCAATCACAAAATTCCCGGTCAGACGGTAAATAATGTATTCTTTAATCCCGATAAACTTACTGGTATTCCGGTAAATTCCCGGCTCGCTTTTTTTAAGCCAAAGCAATTTACACACTGGCGCCATGGCATGAATTGGCGTGCCATTATTATGATATATTTTTTTCCCGACAGCAGAAGAGCGCAGTTTTATAGCAACATCAGAACTTCTGTTATCCGCCCAAATGATGAGATTAGTTAACTGTTTTCCATTCTTGTCCAATGCCAGCACACCATGCATAGCAGCGCTGAAACTGATGCCCAAAAGATCTCCGTGTTCTTTACATGAATCTGTTACTGTTATAATCGTTTTGCATACTGCCTGAAAAATTACTTCCGGGTCCTGCTCACTCCAATCGGGCTGCGGATGCTGCATTTCATAACTTTCACTATGCGAAGTCAGAATCTCTCCTGAAACAGAATCAAAGGCAACAGATTTTACATTTGTTGTGCCAATATCACAACCAATAATATAAGGCATTTTAGTTTGTTTTAGTATTCTGGCTGATGCTAAAGTAAATCATCAGCATGATTCTTTTTGACTAAAACAAATGTAAGGATTCAAAAGAAAAAAACGTCCTTATGAATCTCTCACTGACTAAAAACCTGCAACTATTACACTTTGTTTATTCAGCGCCGTTACGGTTCTTGTAGTCTTGGTTTCTACACTGATTTTGTGAATAAATTTTTCATCGCCATCAAAGAGCTCAAATGTATACTGACCATCTGCAAAAACGGATAAATCGAATAATTTCTCATACTTTTTATAAACCAGCGTTTGTTCTCCAAATATAATATTCCTGTTTACATCAAGAATACGTACCTGAACCCGGTCAGTAATGGGATAATTATAAGTCATTTTAAATTTCATAGGCCTGACCTGCATGACATAAAAGTCCGAGTAAAAAGCAGTCTCCTTTTTTTCAGTATGAGTTTGCGCATACAAAGCCGAACCCAATGAAAAAGACAGATAAAAAAAAGTAGTCAGAATAAATGAAGTAAAAAGATTTTTCATACGAATCTTGGTTTGTTGACATTTACAGCAAATAGTAATTCCAAATAATTATATCAATGTTTAACTACATGAAAGTATAACATATTGAAATACAAGTCAATAACCAAATAATATTTGGGCAAAAGTTATTTGGAAAAACATTTTCAAGCTTTAAATAGTACAACAATTATTGTTACAATAATGAAGATTGTTCTGAAAATACAATTAAAAAAATAGTGGATTTATTCAAGTAAAAGAAGCTGATTAATTGATTTGGCAAATTAATCTGGTAATAATTATAAAAATAGATTGGTATAAAGAGTTCTTGCAGAGGGACTTTGCAAATGATTTGACAAAATATAGATTTTGATAACAGAAACTGACAGCTATTTATTATTTTCGCATCATAACATCATTACGATTAAAACTTAGACTGAATCATGTCCGATTTAACCCATACAACGCCTGACCATTTGCATACTGAACCTAAGAGGCTTACTGCCGGCACTTATGTAGCAGCATTTATTGTCTTGTTCCTGATTCTTGTAGTTTTCGCAGACCTTTTTACATTTATATTAGGAACAATAGGTCTTGTAGTAACATTTGCTGCGTTTTATTCAGATAGTGCAGACCACGGAGCTCATCACTAGTACTAAGCAAATAAGTTTAAAGCTCAAAGTAAACAGACCTTATAACTGCTTTTCAATTACCAATATAAGATCTGTTTATTAGATTAATAACGGCCAATTCTAATATTATCCTGGACATTCCATGCTGGAAAGCATGTTATTAATGTTCCACTCGAGTTGGCCGTTTAATTTATTTACACTCCATTGTTCTTCCAGCACACAGGTATCTTCCAGGTCACGATATTCTGCTGTTAGTCTTTCTCCTTCAATACGAAGTTTCACAAAGCCGTTATAGCCAAGCTGATGGCTTTTAATTTCCTTCCTTATCCGGCGGTCGTAAAATTTTATTTTTTGGTTATCTTCCTCGGTAACAGGCATTTTTATTTCAACGGGCAAACCTCCATGTCCCAGACAACGCCCGTAAGCCATGGGCCCTTTTCCATTTTTAGCCTGATGATAAACGACTAATCTATGATCATGTCCCCAAAACCAGATTATATCCCTTTTTGACTCACCCAAAATTTCCTGAATTTGCTCTCCTGGTTTTTCATATTGTTCCCTGAAAGCAGAAATGTAAGGGTGATGGCTTAAGAACACCAGTCCCCTTCTATCTTCAGGATCACCTATTTTTGCTACATCACGAAGCCACTCAATTTGCTCTTTGCGAAGATGACAATCCGGCGGAGAAAGAATTTCAATAAATGGCCTGCCTACGGATGTATATCCGGTATCAATCCCAATAATACGCCAGTGCTCATTTTCCAGACAAAAGAAGCCAGCCTGCTGTGTTTTGCGTAATTCTCCTACTTTCACATACATAGCCGGGAGTAAATGTTGGAAAAACGCGTTTCCATTTGAGTACATCTCATGATTTCCTGATAAAACCAAACTGCCCGAAGCGCCGTAATACCAGGAGGCATGAGGAGCTGTAAAATTATCCTCAATTTCTTTTGGCGTACCTACAAAATACACGTCGCCCATGTGAATGGTGTAGTCAGGAGCATGTTTGGCCACTAAATGCGCTACCGCATCCGACTCTTCTGTGTCGCTTGCCCAATCAGAAAGCAATGCTATACTTATATGATTATGTGACGGAATAGATGTTTGTAACTTATACACGCCGCTATCTCCATTTCGGGGATATGCCTGATACGCATGGCGTGGTCCAAACCGGCTTTTCAAATAATGCCAGGCGAAACCGAAGATATTTGTTTTGAAAAATTTCGAAATAACATTTGTTACTGTAGACCTATCCTTTACATACTTGTCATAAAGTTCAAGCTGAGTCTTTGCATGATTTTCGGCTTCACTATGACCTAAATCTAAATATTTTTGGGTACGCTGTTCAGGGGATTCAGGCATAAGTATTTTTTGTATTCAGGATTGTTCCTGACAAATTAAGAAATAATCGTTCCCGGTGTCTACTATTTTTATCAAAAAGATCAGCCTTTCTTAATATGTAACCGACGATTACTATACCGCATACTAATTATCTCCTGCACATCTTGACTATCAGATTACTTACTATTATCTTTCACAGATTAAAGTCAACCACCAAAAAAGAAATTCTTATGAAACAATTTACAATTACCTGTCTGATTCTTTTAACAACAACAAAATTGTTGTTTGCTCAAATGTCCAAGGAAACTCAGGTTGCAGATTGGGAAAGAGCCAAAATATATACCAAAGAGTACCTGGACGCAATGCCGGACGACGGTTACAGCTTTAAACCGACTCCGGAAATGCGCTCATTTGCTGAACAAATGGATCATTTGGCTGATGCTAATTTCGCGTTTTCATCAGCAGCATCCGGCAAGAAAAGCCCAATGGAAAGTTCAGCAGAGAAAATGACAGACCAGTCTAAGGCTAATGTTACAAAAGTGGTGATGGACAGCTATGACTTTGTTATTGCGTCGTTAAAAGGTATGCAGGATGCAGACATGGGAAAAGATGTAAAACTTTTCAATATGCAGACAAAAGCAGGAACGGCATTTATAAAAGCCTTTGAACATCAAACGCATCACCGTGGACAAACCACAGTTTATATCCGGCTGAAAGGAGCTAAGCCGCCACAGGAAAAGTTATTTTAAGCGGTAGTTTCTTTACAAAAAAATGCCCTGTTAGCAGGGCATTTTTTTGTAAACAGTATATTTTAACACACTTTTAAGCCTTCGCATTTGACCGTAAATTGTAGATAGAAATAGCCAGAAAGCTATAAATTTTTAACATAAACGGCGGTATTACGTAATCTCTGATAATTTCCCTTTTCTTCTCCGCAGGAGGTTGGGCAAGTGAGATATATTTTAGGGCAAATCTCATTTTAAACCAATAACTATCCCGGTACTGCTTGGAAAACAATAACTTATAATAATAAATAGCAAGATTTTTCTTAATCCTATCGTTATATTTATAATTGAATTGCTTGTTAATATTAGAATAAAGCTGAATACGGTTGAACAGGAAATCTGAACTGAAATGATTATCTGCAAAACTGGCTCCTCCCCTGTTTTTTCTGTAAACAGACATTACTTCATCAATATAACCAATGGGTCCGCGGCTGGCAAACATGATGTTGCGCGGAATATCGCCGCTGGTTGATAAATTAGTCCATTCAGGATCAGGATTATCAGCAAAATCCTGACGGCGGAACATTAAACTGGATGTAGCAATAAAACAAAGCTCGTCTTCTCCAATCAGATCATCAAGCACAAACTCGGTTTTAGTTAAATAATTTACCAGATGAGAAGGTGCTGACTGATCATCATATATCGTCATAGCATTATGAAATGACGCAGAATAATGTGGATTCGCATCCAGCATTTCAACCTGTTTTTGCAATTTATGCGGAGAAGTCAAGTAATCATCCCCATCCATTTGTGCGATATATTCTCCTTCGGCAATAGCAAAAGTCTGCAGAGCATTAAATTTGCCGTTTAGACCAAGATTTTGTGTTTGCAGCAGTAATCTAATTTTATCAGGATAACGTTGTTGATAATCTTTGAGAATACCAACCGTATTATCTGTAGAACAATCATCACCTACAACAATTTCGTAAGGAAAAGTAGTTTGCTGCATTAGCAGCGAATCAAGCATTTTACTTACAAATTTTTCATGATTGTACGTAATAACGCAAACGCTAACTTTAATCATAATAATAAATTTTTATCTAAAAACCTCCTCTACCTGCTCTTCTTTCGGGAAACCCGGAAATAACAATTCAGGTGTTGGTTTATAGATATATGGCAATGGAAAACCTCTGTCAACAAACGTTTTTTCTTCAAGATTATTAAACCGGAACTGTGAAGTCCATCTAATATTTGGAGTAATGTTTGTACCCGAGCGGTGAACTGTAAATGTAGAGAAAATAAGTATATCGCCAGCCGCCAGTTCCAGCTGTTTAAATTCATTTTCCGGAAGTTCTTCCTGAATATTACTAATGTAATCAACATCGCTGCCTGCATACAATCCTTTCATGTGACTGCCAGGCAATACCTGAAGACCGCCCAAATCTGAATTACAGTCTACAAGTGGAAACCACATTACGATGCTATCCAATGAACCTTGTCCGCCACGCCAATCCTGATGTGCGCCAAGTTTCCAGTAATCCTGCTTTTTGGCCAGTCTGCGGCTATTAAACATCATAGCAGGCCGAACTGCAATAATTGGGTATGCCAATCCTAGTGATTGTAAAATCTTTGTAATACGTGAATCTGTTCCTAATCGGTGTAGGGACACTAAATGCTGAACCTGCTTACCTGTATTTACAAATGCGTCAAAATCCTGCTGAAAAAACTCATACATCCCCGCCTCAAATCCTTCCTGATTATTTATATCAACTGCTGTACCAGTTGCGCGTTCTATCTGATAGGCAAATACCCCGCGTGCTTCATCGAAAATTGCTTTAATTTCTTCTTTTGTAAAAAAATTACGCACTACAATATATCCATCTTTAATATATTGGCTTCTCAAATTAACCTCATTCATAAATATTGAGCTGTGTATAATTAATAATTTTTCTAAATTACAAAGGTACTGTAATTGTATTTTAAAAAGCTGTTTTTACAGATTTCAAAAAGATCGTTTCATCTAATTTCAAAAAATAATTTACTTTTTCCCTCAGAATAATTTTGATGGCAAAATTGCTTTTACAAATACTATAGAATTGCTTTGACAGTCTCCCCAAAATGTTTTAACTACTTCTAAAAAATCAAATCGTTATACAACCCTGAATAAAGATCATTTCTTGAACCCGCCGAAGCAAGTAAGTCATGCGGATATCCTAAATCAATAGAAGATATATCGTTTAATCGCTTGATAACTACATCAGATAATTTAATATTAAGGCATTCAAAATTATCTTTCAGCTGAACTTCATTCCTTATCCCAATTACAGGTATGACCGCGGTTGGCTGCTGCATAATCCAGGCCAATGAAATTTGTGAAGCAGTAACGCCTAATTCAGCAGCAATCGTTTTTACTTCCAAAGCAATAAGATTGTTTCTATCGGAAAAACGGGGACTCTTTTCATTTAATCTTCCTGTTTCTCCATTTAAGTATTTTGCAGTTAACAAGCCATTGCCTAATCCTCCCCACGCTGTAACTGACAGTCCCAATGCTTCTGCCATAGGTAAAAGATCGCGTTCAGGAGCCCGTTGAATCAAGCTGTATTCTACTTGAATTGCTACAAATTTATTCAATCCTTTCCAGTCAGCAAGTGTATTAGCCTGTGATATTACCCAGGCAGGTGTGTTTGAAATACCAAGATGTAAAACCTTTCCGCTATGTACCAGATCGTCAAGGGCTCTTAATACTTCATCTATGGCCGTTGTGAAATCCCAGCTGTGTAACCACAAAAGATCAATATAATCTGTGTCTAAACGTTTTAAACTTTCTTCTACTGAACGAACCATATTTTTTCTATGATTGCCCGAAAAATTTAAATCTCCGACACGATCTTTTAATGAATATTTTGTACCAACTACAAACTGATGGCGGTCGGACTTAATAAATTCACCCAGCCATTTTTCACTCGTTCCATTCGTATATCGGTTAGCCGTATCAAAAAAGTTGCCGCCTGCATTAACAAATGTGTCAAAAATCTGTCTGGAAGTTATTTTATCAGCACCCCATCCCCAGTCCGTTCCAAAGGTCATTGTACCAAGACAAATTTCCGAAACTCTTAATCCGCATCTTCCGAGCAGACGATAATCCATGGCTTTATTATTGTCATTATCAGCATTACCTGTTTCAGAAGAAGGTTGCCTTCCTAACAAGTTTTTAACCCAATTAGCCATGCTTTTTTTGTTCAAATGTAAGTACTGATAGTTTAAAATCAGTACCGGATAATAAAATCTAATATGATATCAGAAGCATCAAATACTAATAGAACCATGCCAATATTACTTCATGTATACCTATTTCAAAAGATTATTTCCGTTTATTTATCAGATTGGCATCATAATAACTTTTAATATATGGGCTATCTCTATGCAATAATTTATAATTTTGGATTTAAAAATTTCCTTTATTTGAAAAGAAAATAACCTGTATAATGGACAAACCTCTTTATAGAAGTCCTCAGCTTTTTACTAAATTTCCTGATATAATAATAGCTGAAAGCACAAGACACGGAGGTGTAAGTACGTATCCATATCAATCCCTGAATTTGGGCGGGGCAACAAATGACAAGCCGGAAAATATAGCTGAAAATAACCTGAGATTTTTTTCAGCATTAAATGTTCCTCTTTTGCAGGTAGCTAAATCACATCAGGTTCATGGATCGGAAATCCTGCATGTCCAAAAATCAGGCAGATATGAAGGTTACGATGCACTAATGACAAACCAGACTAATATTCAACTGGCTGTAACCATTGCCGACTGTACACCAATCCTGATTTATGATCCTATAAAAAATGCCATTGCAGCTATTCATGCAGGATGGCGCGGAACGGTGCAGAATATAGTATCAAAAACTGTGAAAGCTTTGCAGGTCACCTTTGGAACAGAACCCGAAGATTGTTATGCATATATTGGTACTTGTATTGACGAATGCTCATTTGAAGTAGGCGAAGAAGTTGCAGTAAATTTTGATTCAGATTACAAGCGCTGGGATTCAGATAAAAATAAGTTTTTTATAGATCTGAAACTTGCAAATAAAACCCAGTTGGTGGATGCCGGATTAAATACTGAAAATATTGAAATTTCTTCTTACTCAACTGTTTTAAACAATGAAGATTATTTTTCGTACCGGTATGAAAACGGATTAACCGGACGAATGCTGGCAACAATTGGAATGTGTGAGGTATGAGAATTAATAGTTTAACGTGCAGATTACCAATACTTTGAATTTTAAACTTATCTATCCTTTCTTGCTACAATAATTCTCTTTTTATATTGGCGTGCATTTCCGGTTATGCCAAAAGTATCAATTAGTAATAAATAATAGCCAGTTTTCACGAACTCGCCTTGCTCATCCTTTCCATTCCAATGGATGTCCCCGCTTGTTCCAATTAACTGATTACTCATAAGATTTTTAATTAACCGGCCACTTATATCATATACCCGAAGTGTAGCGACCCGACCAGTGAAACTTTGTTTATACCGAATTACCGCTTCATCATCCCGGCCATCATTGTCGGGCGTAAATGCTTCCGGCTCTACTACAAATTCATCGTCAGTTACTTCTGGTTTTACCTGAGAATTAGAATAACCGGGAGTTGCATATCCCACTGTTGCAGCAGCTGACTGCCAGTTAGATGTATGAGCAGAAGATTTATCCACATCAATTTTTTCAAGTGAAATACCTTTCACATTTAAAATCAGTTCATAATGCATCGTTTCGGAATAAGCAAATGCATCGAATAATTTAAGCCCGGCATTCCTCAAAATTACATTGCCTTCGGTGTTTGGATAAGACGGAAATGAATTCATTTCTAAAAAATTTCGACTTTTGTCCGTTGGATATTGTTCAGTTATAATGGCAGGATCCATGGTAAGCGCCATGTACGAATAAGGAGGCATAATGACATCAGTACTGGATATAACGCTATAAATATTTTGTGAGTCATTTTTAGTATTGCTCAAAGTCCAGTCTTTCAAACTGATATATTTTTTAGATCTGTTATATAATTCAACAAAATCTACACCTCCTTCCCTGGGATTAAAAAGGATTTCGTTGATAACAACATCCCCCGAATCTGCCTGGGACGGCAAGGCAAGTTTATGATTAGATTCCCTCAGAAGATTACCGGAACAACCCGAAATATTCCTGATATTTAACTGATATTCCTGGCCTTTCAGGAGCGGCGAATCCAATGTTAATTTTAGATTATGAAAAGTGGTAAGCTCCAATTGTCGCCGGATGATTTTACGCCCCGAAACTTCAATGACTGCACCGGAAACAGCATTTAAACTATCCATCCTTTTATTAAATACAACAACCATCTCATCACTTTTCAGGATATTTACTCTTTCAACAAAGGGCGGATTTACATCCTTATCTGAAATTTCAATACTATTTTTTCGACCAGGCGTTCCTCCGCTCTTATCAATGGAAGTGAGCCAGTTATCCTGTTCTCCGCATGGATTATTTATGTCTGCCATTTCCAGTGAAAAGCCTCCGTTACGCTTGTCGGCCTTCCACCATTTGTTTAGATATGTGATGGAATAAACAAGCTGGTTATGCTGATTATAAAGAGCCAATATCATTTTCTCATTGGTTAACGAAAAAGAATTAAGGCCAATACATAATCCAAAAACCGACAAAAAATTAAGATTATTTTTATTACAAATTATTGCAAAAGCACCAGGGAAAAGTGTGGTATCCGCCAGCACTGATGACCGGCTGCCGGTTACCATTTTCCAGCCTTTGAGAGAAATTGCTTTAGGAGAACGATTGTAAATTTCAATATATTCAGCGTTTGGTAAATCAATAACCGGAGTTGGATCAGCCATTACCTCACTTATTACCACTGAATTATATTCCTGTGAATAAACAGAATAAGAAAAACTTACAACAATTAAAAAAATCAAACCGTAGATCCTGGTCATATAAGAGACATCAAAAACCAGCCAAATAAGATTTAACCGGCCGATTATAAAGTATACGGAAATGCAACGGTCAGGTCACTGATTTTCAGTATAGTTTAAAAACAAAAATTCAACCCCTCACGAAGTTGAATAGATGATCTCTTATGAAAAGAAAGTAATTTATCCGTTAATTATTGCTTTCTGTATTTTCAGGCGCAGTCACAACAGGGCTTGACGGAGCCGGAGTCGTTTTCACTTTAGAAGTCGATGGTTTTGCAGGAGCGGCAGGTACATTTACAACCTTAGCTGGCGTAGCTACCGAAACTTTTGAAGTAGCTGCTGCTACCAACGCTGCTAATTTTTCTGATTTGTGTGATTTCTTTTTATCCTTTTTGCCCTCTTTTTTTCCGTTGCTTTTAGCTTTTTTCTCCGCATCTTTTGCTTCTTTAGCTTTCAACTTCAAGGTATCTTTCTCGAATTTAGCAACTTTTTTTGCTAGTTTGGCTGCCGCCTTTTCAATTGATTTTTTTATCTTTTTTGAGCCTGTTACAACCGATTCAATTTTTCCGGTTAACGTTTCGGCGATTTCGGCTGATAACTTTTTTGTTGCGGATTTCATAATTTCTTATTTAAGATACATTTAAGATAGAATTAGTGTAAGGCAAAAGTGCTCTGCATAACTATAAAAATAAATACTCAGACTATCAACCTGCAATTACAACCTTATTTTAGGTAATATGCAAGTATTTCACATTATGTTTTTGTTATCTTTTTTTTTACGAATTCCCATAGAACAATACCAGCAGAAACAGATACATTAAAAGAATGTTTGGTCCCAAATTGTGGAATTTCCAGACACCCATCCACAACATCCATTACCTCATCGGCTACACCTTCCACTTCGTTTCCAAAAACAAATGCATAAGGAACAGCAGGATCAGGATTAAATTCCTCAAGAGAAGTACTTCCTTCCACTTGCTCAATAGCCAAAACTTTGTAACCCGAGCTTTGCAATTTTTTTACAGCATCAATAGTCAGAGCTTCTTTTTCCCATGTTACAGACATTTCGGCGCCTAGTGCACTTCTGGTAATCTCGCGATGTGGAGGCTCTTGTGTATAACCGCAAAGAATTATTTTTTGAGCACGAAAAGCATCAGCGGTACGAAAAAAAGACCCGATATTATTAAGGCTCCTTATATTATCAAGCACGATAACGTAAGGGAATTTATGCGATTCTTTAAATTCGTCAACAGACAGACGGTTCATCTCCTCAACACTTAATTTTCGCATGAAACGACAATTTTTATATTATAAAAAAAACCCTGTAAAAAATTACAGAGTTTATATCAGAAACTGATAAGTATTAAAACCTGGCTTACTTGATTTTAGTAATCAGTTCAACAATATTTTTAACACCAAGTTTTTCAAAAATCCTTGCCTTATAAGTACTTACAGTTGACAATTGCAGGTTTAATTTTTCTGCTATTTTAGCCGTTCCAAGTCCTTCTTTCAATAGATTCATCACATCAGTTTCACGGGGAGACAATGTAACAATTGGGTCAGGAAGATACTCTTTAGGATTAATAAGGCGGTTAATATTCATTTGCTGCATGTCCTGGCTCATATATTTTTTATTATCGAGCACACTCAGAACAGCTGCTTTAAATTCGTCTTCCGGAGCATCTTTTGAAAGATATCCATCGGCACCGGCCTGAAGATATAATAAGCCATAAAGCTGCTCATCATAACTCGAAAACATAAGGATACGAATTCCAGGCGATTTCAAGCGAATTGTTTCTACCATCTTAGTAGTATTGCCCCCGGGAATATTAATATCAAGAATTAGAAGATCGTAACTCTTTACTTCAAGCTCTTTAATTATTTTATCAAAATCATCAACATCTGAAATTGAGGAATCAGGAATAAGAGATTGAAGGAGGTGTTTGGTTCCAATTCTCACAACAGCGTGATCTTCGGCAATAAGTATGTGTTTCATGTATGGGTTTTGATCCAATAGATATGGAAATGCTGTTTTAAAGTTAATCAAATATTAACCTTTGGTTAATTAATTAGCTTTTAAAATAAACTTATGTAAATAATCAGAATATGGCCCAACTACGTGTTATTAATTTATTCTGCACAAAAATAACAATCGACTTCGTAATTAACATAAAAAAAACCAAATTAGTATGTTTAAATTATAGTAATTATTATACTAATCAAATCATTAATATTATAGTTGGGTTGCTAAGATAGTAAAATTTCTAACAATAACCGTCCGTCATACACTTCATTAATTATTAAAAATTATTAAAAATCTCAATAAAATACAAATTAAAAAATGGCAGAAGGATGTATTGCATGTACATCTCGTCGAGTATCCAACGCTGTTACAAATTCCTTTACGATTTGATCCGTATATTTATTTTACATCTAAACATTTGTTTACACAAACCTCGAAAAAGATCTATTGTTTTTTTCTTTTCCGTAATAATGAAATTGGGGCAGCAGCTGTATTTCAATGTATATCCCAGACTGATAAAAACTGGACATCTCCGGCAAGAGCTCCATTCGGCGGAATTCAATGTGATGAATTGTGTACTACAAACGAAATTAGTTTTTTACTGGAATGTATAGAATTATGGATTTCGCAATGTGATGGCAATAAATTAAGTATAAAAACTGCTCCATCCTGCTATAACTTGACTACAAGTAAGTTACTCTCTGATTGTTATCTGCTTTATGGATACAGTGTAGAAAAACATGTAAACCATTCTATTAACATAACCCCTTCATCGTACATAAATTGTATTAGTCCGCCTGAAAAGAGGAGATTGAAAAAATGCAGATCGGCAGGATTTATTTCAGGTATCTGCACAGATTCGTCTCCTGAAATTATTTATAATTTTTTAAATTCCTGCCGTTTGGAAAAAGGCTATAATCTATCGTTAAATCATTTTCAATTAGAAGAATTGCTGATTAGTTTCCCAAATGAAGTCACTATTTTTACCGTTACAGATCAGACAATTATCATAGCACTTGCCGTTACAATTCATGTAAATAATGCTGTTTTATATCATTTTTTATCATCCAGTCTTTCATCATACAGTAATTTTAGTCCGGCCGTAATGTTAAACGAAGAAATTTATAATTTTTGCCAAAATAAAAAAATTACAATTTTAGATTTAGGAATTTCCCTTGATCATCATGGAATAGAAAAAGAAAATCTAATACGTTTTAAAGAAAATATCGGCGGCATCAAAAGTTACAAAGCGACTTATGAAAAATTATTGAAGTGATTATATTCCCAAACAATTTCCATCCCTGTAAAATACGGTGCTGCAGCTTTCACTGCTTATAATTGGAAGGGCACCCTGGAAATCAAGTTTCCGGAAACCTCGCTCATGCATAAGATCTTTTGCTTTTTGGTACCAGTCTCTTTCCGAATTGTCTAAAATTAAAACACCATCAGGAGTTAAAAAATCTACTGCGGCAGCAGTACATTTTACACGGTTTCTTCCATCGACAACTATAATATGATATTGTTTGTTTTCAGTTTTTACCGCATCAATATAAGTTTCTCCAATTGGGCGGGCCATCACGGTTGTGTTTGCAGGTAATTTTGGACTAATTAATGCAATCCAGCTTGTATCATGTTCTACCGCCGTTACATGTTTTACCAGGCCTGCATACCAGCGCGTAGAATTTCCTGAACCATACTCAAATACTTCGAAATGAGACTTCAACCGGGGTTTTAGAAAAAAGATAAAAGAATAGGTATACCATGGAAGCGGGTTACCTTCAGCATCCACAGACTGTTTCGAATTATAGCTGCGAAACCATCCATATTGCTTTAATGCACCGGTCATCGCTAGTTGTAAACTGGCGCCTACTCCGACAGTATTAAGAACATCCCATACCTTATTTTTAAAAACCCGAATCATAAAAAATTCAATAAATTGGTTAAA